>Ga0181605_10000082_pt1 | contig 87233 bp, 73 predicted proteins | sample 041ome_11_FD_148676 | JGI IMG/M metagenome (GOLD analysis project Ga0181605, IMG submission 148676) | Coastal salt marsh microbial communities from the Groves Creek Marsh, Skidaway Island, Georgia - 041411US metaG (spades assembly) | ecosystem: Environmental > Aquatic > Marine > Intertidal zone...
CTTGTGATTTTTTAGTCTTGATGCGGCTTGGTTCATTAGATCTAAATCAAGAACTTCACGATATTCATAAGAGCGATGTTGACAAAAGGGGTTTTTAGCACTTGATATTAAATACTCATAAGTGCGCGATGTAGCTGTGAATCGACTATGAACATCTGGTTTGACCTTAAATATTTTTGAAATCGCAATTTCTTTAGGTAGGATGCAATTTGCTCTGAACATTAAGTCTCCTGTGGTGGATATGTCCAATTCTGTGTCAAAATGCGCGAAAAACTTACGTGCGTGCACTCCGGTATCCGTTCTACCGCAACCAATCGTATATATTTCTGTTCTTAATATGGTAGAAAGCGCCTCATTCAGGCATTGCTGAATAGATTTGGCGTTCTTTTGAATTTGCCAACCATGGAAGGGGGTTCCGTCATAAGAAAGTTTGACAAAATATCGATGCGCCATCAGGCGGCAAATGTAGTTTTAGAGAATGGATGTTGAAACACATAATTTGGGTAAAAGCAAGCGATCTGCATGGATTAGTGCAATGAGACTTCGAACATTGCCTTTGGCGCTAGCATCAACCATAACAGGTTCGAGTATGGCAGCATTGGCTGGAGCTTTTAGCTGGACAATCGCACTTATGACTGCAACTACTACTGTATTGCTCCAGATCAACAGTAATCTCGCAAATGACTATGGTGACTTTCTGCAAGGCACAGATTCTGAAGATCGAATTGGCCCTGAAAGGGCGCTTCAGTCTGGAGTGTTAAGTGCACCGGAAGTGAAGCGGTCAATAGTTTTGTTCAGCCTACTCTCATTTATAAGTGGCAGTGCGCTGCTTTATCTTGCTCCAATCGATTTTACGTCAAAACTGGTGCTATTGGTAGCTGGAATTCTAGCGATTTACGCATCAATTAAATACACCGCGGGTTCTAATCCATATGGCTACAGAGGATTGGGTGACCTATCTGTTATGTTGTTTTTCGGAGTATTAGGTGTCGTTGGGGCTTTTTATGTACAGTCGGCAACTTTATCTTGGAGTGTTTTATTACCAGCTATTGGTATTGGTTGTTTTAGTGCTGGCGTTTTAAATGTGAACAATACACGCGACCGGTCGGCTGACATGGATGCGGGAAAGATCACTATTGCAGTTAAATTAGGAGCTGAGAATTCCAGAAGATACCAAGTTTTCTTAATGGGAATTGGGATTAGTTGCTTTACCTTATATGCCTCATTTTTCTTGGATCAATGGCAGAACTGGATATTCCTAATATCTCTTCCCCTTTTTGCGCTGAATGCATATAAAGTCTATACAATTCGTGAGGATGTTAGGTTAGATCCGTGGCTGATGCAATTGGCTCTATCTACCTTCCTATTGTCTTTGTTACTGGCTTTAGGAGCAAGTTTTTAGTTATAGCCTGTTTTCTGCGATTTGCGATTCAAATAGCAAGGGAAGATCTACATCGATAACCTCAATATCTGCATGCGGATTAGATGATACTAGAAAGCATACATATCCATAATAATCCAATTCAGCCGGGTTTATGTACCAGTTTTTTGCATTGAAAAACGCAATGTCAGGTTGTATGTAGATTTCCTTGATATCAACGTTTTCCTGTTCGCCATCCGCTTTTAATACGCTTTCTTTAATTGTCCAGAATTCGTAAAACCGCCTCAAAGGGATAATATGCGAGTAAATCTCTCTCCATTCGAGATAAGTCATTTTTTCTCGATAGTCACTGAGGTTTAATGGTTTTAACCTCTCAACATCGATGCCGAGTATGCTGGTTTCGCTAATGGCACATACCGCTACCGCTCCATCATTTGCCAGACTAAAATGAGGTGCATCTATTATGTATGGCTTTCCGGACTTAGTGAATTCAAGGCACTCAAACAAGTCGTTCATGTTGGCGCCCATCTCATTCATACCGTGCCATAGCATCAACTTTCGAGCTAAGCTGCCATGTTGCTTTTCCCAACCATTCTCCTCCAGAACCCGATCTCGAAGGTCTTGTGGGATGACTCTCATTAGGCCATCAAAAACTTCATCACTCCATTTTTCGGTGACTTGCGTAGAATATACTTTGATTGAATTAGTCATGCAGCTTATTGCGGGCAAATCTATTATTCTCTAGAACGCAGTCAAGTTATTTAATCAAGTGTGTTTATCGTAATCTCATTATGGACCTGAAATGAAAATATGGAGCTACCCAATCCATTAAATTTGTCATATGACTAGCAAGCTATTTTTTGGATTTTCTTTGTTTCTAATAATCATCTCGAGTTCATGCAAGGAGGAGGATCCCTTCGAATATCCTGAAGATCCAGAGCAAGTAGACCCAACTTGGATTACTGAAATGGAACGTGAAGTCACGAGTGATGAAGGTTGGACCCCAGTTCAGTTTTCAGCGGGGTGCGATCCAAACCTGAGTATAAGTAACCTCGCTGCCTATGAGCTAAACTACACTCGAGGCTTTGCTATTTTACGTTTGCTTCCGAATGACAGTAACTGTACGGTCCGCGTAAGTGTTGAAACTGAATTCAAGACGAATGAAATTTCAAATTACGATTGGGAGGAACTGCATTTCGAATACACCTATTCAGAATATAGTGGGGAGCCCGATAGTAAGTACATGATTTCTTTAAATTATGGAAACCTTGAATTAGATTTGGATTTGGCCCCAATCATTGCAGATCTGATTCCGGCCGATACAACCGATGGTTTGTTGCATTTAAGTTTTGAAGATCAATCTCCAGTGTTTGAGTTAAATGGCAAGGAATTTACCCCAGATTTTAGCTCTGAATCAGGTAATTTTATATCGTTGGATGGTGCTGGAACCGATAGTTACTTTAAAGTTTCACTCGTTTCGGAGAATACTGATCAAGCAACTTATACAGCTTTTCAATATCTGCGAATAACACGCTTTGGATTCGAAGAGTCCTAGTTATGTTTGCCAAACATGGCAGACCACGATTTACAAATTCCGCTCGCAGAACGGCTGCGTCCAAAAACACTTGATGAATACATTGGTCAAGATCAAATCGTTGGGCCAGATGGTCCACTTCGATTAGCAATCCGAGCCGGATCTTTACCGTCTATTATCTTTTGGGGGCCACCAGGAGTAGGCAAGACCACATTGGCTCAAATTCTGGCAGATGAATTAAAAAAACCGATGTTTTCGCTAAGCGCTATCAATAGCGGAGTGAAGGATGTCCGCGAAGTAATTGAGCGCGCCTCTCGAAAAGATTTGTTGAGCCAGTCCAAACCTATCTTGTTCATTGATGAAATTCATCGATTTAGCAAGAGTCAACAGGATAGCTTGCTTGGTGCGGTCGAAAAGGGGATTGTAACCCTGATTGGCGCTACGACTGAAAATCCCTCTTTTGAAGTAATTCCTGCCTTGCTTTCTCGCTCCCAAGTTTATGTGCTTGAAGCTTTTGGGGTGAGTGAATTGCAAGCTATGTTAGACCGAGCTTTAAAGGAGGACGATTGGCTCAAAGATCAAAAGATTAAGGTTAAAGAAACCAAGTCATTGTTTCAGCTTAGCGGTGGAGATGGTCGTAAGTTGTTAAACACGTTAGAGTTAATTGTGCAATCTACGGGTGAAAAAGCCACCATAACAGATGAGTTGGTAATGAAGGTAGTAAGAACCAAAATGGCTCGCTATGATAAAACAGGTGAGCAGCATTATGACATCGTATCTGCCTTTATTAAAAGTATTCGGGGTAGTGATCCGAATGCATCTGTTTACTGGTTGGCTCGAATGATTGAAGGTGGAGAAGATCCATTGTTTATCGCACGCAGATTGTTGATTTTAGCCAGTGAAGACATTGGGAATGCTAATCCACAGGCTTTGGTTATTGCAAATAGCTGCTATCAGGCTGTACACTCCATTGGATATCCAGAATGCAGAATTACGCTGTCACAATGTGCAATATATCTGGCTACTTCTGCTAAAAGCAACGCGAGTTATTCGGCTATTGGCGAGGCACAAGCTAAAGTGCGAGAAACAGGAGATCTAAGCGTCCCTCTACATATTCGTAATGCACCTACTAAGTTGATGAAAGAGCTTGGTTATGGCAAAGAGTATAAATACGCTCATAGCTATGATAATGGGTTTATAGATCAGGAATTCCTACCAGATGAGATATCTGGCCAAACTTTTTATAGACCAGGAGCAAATAAGCGCGAAAGCGCGATTAAGGAATGGCTGAAGTCCCTATGGAAGAATAGATATGACTATTAAATAAAATAAGTTCGTTGTCTGAACGTTTTTAGAGCCATGGTTGATAGAGAAACGTCTGTTGTTTTTGCATTCATTGCACTGTTACTTTCCATCGTTGGTTTTTATCTGGACTCTGATCCGGTGGTTCATGGCATGGGGATGATCATTTTTGAATTTGTAGCAATGAGCGTATTGAACTTCGCAATAATTACTGTTCTATTCCTTTCTGGGAAGTTTCTTTATGCTATTACTCGAAGGCTATTCTAATCCTTACGGCTCTATTGATGGGCTGATTTTCCAATTATTCTTGTGTCATACCGTTCATACTCTTAGTCAACCTATGTGCCATTTTATTGAATAAAGTGATATTAAATTGATATCATTGTGACGTAATCAGCTAAAATCAAAACAATGAACCAAGAAAAAACTTTCAAACCCTCAAGTGGATACCTAATGATCTTTGTAGCCATCGCCTTGCTTGTATGTAGCATCCCTTTATTTGCCTTTAAGATTATTGTCGCGGCAATTCCGATGGTATTAGTTTTTGTAACCATAACAACGGGATTCTTTTTTATCAACCCCAATGGTTCAATTGTACTCACCTTATTTGGAGAGTATAAAGGCACTGTAAAAACCATGGTTTTTATTGGGCGAACCCATTTTATACAAAAAAGAGGGTTTCGCTTCGTGCGCGCAACTTTGATTCCGATCGAGTCAAGGTGAATGATAAACTGGGCAATCCGATCATGATTAGTGTGATCCTTGTTTGGAAAGTTTCTGACACGTTTAAAGCGGCTTTTGGAGTGGACGACTACCAACACTTTGTCCGTGTGCAAACAGATGCTGCGGTAAGAAAAATGGCTGGTTCGTATCCTTATGACGATTGGGAGGATAGCGATGAGTTTAAGATTACACTGAGATCAGGTATGACGGAGGTGAATGAAGCGCTTGAAAATGAATTAAGTGAACGCTTAGAGATTGCCGGGATTGAGGTAATGGAGGCTCGAATAGGCTATCTTGCCTATGCAGAGGAAATAGCAAGTGCAATGCTAAAAAGACAGCAAGCCACAGCTATAATTGCTGCCAGAGAAAAGATTGTAGAGGGAGCGGTTGGTATGGTTGAAAACGCCTTAGAAAAAATTAAAGAAAAAGACCTGGTTGAATTTGACAACGACAAGAAGGCAACAATGGTTAGTAATCTCATGGTTGTCTTGTGTTCCGATAAGGAAGTGACCCCGGTTGTTAATACAGGTACCTTACATCAATAGAATTGTCATGGAAAAGTATAAGATCATTAAGAAAGGAGTCTTTCAATTTGTATCTTCTTTTGAAGAAAAGGTAAATACTCTGTCAGCCGATGGTTGGAAAGCGATTAGTCTGACTTCAGACAATAGTCATATGTACGTTTTAATGGAAAGAGAGAGATAACCAATGGCTAAAAAACCATTTGCATTAAGAGTAGATGAAGAGATGATGAAGTCCATAGAGAAATGGGCTGCCGATGAGTTTCGTTCTGTAAACGGACAAATTGAGTGGATGCTACATCAGCAATTAAAGCAGGCAAAACGGAACCCAAAGCCTAAATCTTGAACAAAAAAAAGTCCCGAAACAATTCGGGACTTTACTGTTTACAGAAACTCTGTATTATTTTTTAAACGGCATTTGATCAGACACAGTCAATCTTTTACGACCGGCCGCTCTACGTCTAGCTAATACTTTTCGGCCGTCTTTTGAGGCCATTCTTTCGCGAAATCCATGCTTGTTGATTCGCTTTTTTCTCGAAGGTTGAAATGTCCGTTTCATAGTATCTTTCTTCTAAAAGGGCTGCAAATGTAACTTCCTTTACTTAAGTGTCAAACTTTTATCGTCTTTCTTTTACAATTGGCACAGCATAATTTTTTGAATCAACAGTCAACACAATGGTGTAGACCCCTGAAGCGATCTCATTTATTGGTAATTCCAATCGATTTACAGCATTTACAAATCGTAAATCCTGTTCTAAAACCAATCTACCTGACATGTCAATTAACTTGACAGATGCCTTATCACTGTTGAATCCATTAATAAATTCGATGAAAACAATATCAGTTGCAGGTGATGGATAAACTTTCACACTCAAATCATCAATTCCTTCAAAACCAGTAATGATGAATGGCTCTGACCACGCACTCCAACAGCCTCCTTCAAAAATTCTGACCCGATAATTTCCATCCCCGTATTTCGGTACAACTTGGGAGTTTGTCGTGGAGGTGCTATCATCAAATTGCCACCTATATATTTCTCCCGGAATTGAACATTCTAAGCTATCCAAAATAGCCGAAATATTAGGCGTGGCTGGGAGAGGAAGTACACTGGTCGCAATAGTATCAGTACTATTTTGACATCCATTACTATCTGTAAAGATCACCCAAACCTCATCATTAGATATTAATGTTGAGGTACTCCATTGATTAGAAGAACTAGATTGTTCAGATACAGTATTGAGCTGAAAATCGTAGTTGCTAAGGGTTGTGTTAAGCGCTGTAAATTTTACGGTATCACCTTCGCAGATTTCATCGTCATCATCGGATGAAACGAATGCGCTTGTTGGAGTCGGATAGATAGAAAGTGTAATAACATTACTTGTACCTAAACAACCACTCGAATCTGTTACGACAGCAAAGAACTGATCTCCTGCATTAAACCCCGTGGTAGAAGCAGTTTCACTACTACCGATTTGAAAGCTGATGTTGTTTTTAAAAAACTCATAAATTGGATAACTGGATTCATTCACATTGAAATCTATAGTGTCCTCATTACAGAAGGTGTTAGATGTAACACCTGAAGTTAAAGAAGCTTCAGGAACGTTGACTGTTATGATGCCGGCTTTTGACTCAAAATCATTTCCATATTGATTGGTTGCGAAAAGGACGACTGTATATGCACCACCAGCTGTGAACTCAATTTGAGGGTTTTGGCTTGAATTACTAGTACCATTGACATAATTGAATGTATTTGGCGAAATTGTCCAAGACCAGCTTGTTGGCGTTTGACTAGACTCATCGGTCAACGCGACTGTTTCGTTCAAACATGGAAAGGTGTCACTCACACTAAAATCTGCATATGGAGCAGCAGTAAGTTCAATACCGTCAATGGCGATATCACCTAACCAATTGTCACCGCTGGTTCCAGCAAACCTTAGTTTAACCGCCTCACCGATGTAAGCATTTAGTGATACTGAGTCTACATTCCATTGATCTCCTAAATTGGCTCCTGTTTGAGTCCAGATGTTTGTCCAACTTCCATTTGAAAGCACATCTACGTCCAGATCATTCATCCAAGGACCATATCCGAACATGTGAAATGCAAACTTGATTTCCGGTGATGTAACGTTGTCAAGGCTTAAACATGGACTTTCCAAAAGTGCTAATTTGTTATAGCATGTAGTATAGGGTGGATAAGAGGAGATATAAAGATAATGACCTTCGTAAGTGCCTGGATCATAGTCATTGCTAGGGCCAGTATTGGCGCCATTGTAATTAACATCACTCCACGGAGTACCCTCGTTATCTGGCCTCCAATCTATCTCATCACCATTACCATTAGGAACATTTTTCCAATTTACAACTTCGCAACTCGTGGCACAACCGCCTGACCCACAAGGAGTGTCTTCTTCAAAATCGTCATACCATGGGAAGGATAAGCCTGGCGAAACGATAATTGCACTGTCTGCAACGATGGAGTCGGAACCATTTCCATTGGTGACTTTAAGCTTGACAGTGTAATACCCAGTATCGCTCAATACGATGATTGGATTCATGCTTGTATCGCTTGTTCCATTGACGTAGGTGACAGATGAAGTTGGTAAAATTTCCCAAAGCGTGGAGTCAACTCCGTATGCAGAGTTATTATAGAGCTGAATGGTATCCAATGAACAGATGTCTGTACTATCCACCGAAATATTCATAAATGCCATAGGGTCTAATGTCCCGGGATCGTATAAATCACTTTCCCACAAACCTCGACCGTAAGTTGCTGCTCTTATTCTACTTCCTTGCCAATTGCCTTGAGGATGGTAAATTTCAAGTTCTCTCACTTGAACATTGTCTGGAAAATCATCGTAAAATGATATCCAGTTGGACAGGCTGTTGTCTATATAATAAATACCGGCATAACCACCTGCGTACAATCCTCCGTTACTCAAAGGATCAGCCACAATGGTGTTATAGCTTAAGTTCGGAAGGCTTCCGGTAATATTAGACCAACTAGTGCCGCCATTGTTTGACTTCCAAATTTGATTATTAATGGCAATCCAAAGAATGTCATTGTCGTACGGATCCGTCTCAACATCTCTTAAAGTACCCGAAACAGGAAGGTAAGAGGTAAGATCCGTCCATGTTGGACTGCTCGATAGTACATTATCCGATCTGAAAAATTTGTTGTCACTACGAATTGCGAAGAGGCGATTTCCATCAACCTTGCTTTGCCTCAGTTGCCTCATGTTCGAAGAGTTGGATCCTGCAAGTCCATTGGAAATCGCAGAAAAGCTAACACTACCCTGTTTTGCAGTGGTTGTTCGCCAAACATTTTTGTACCCAATAAACATGATGTTTGGATCATCTTTATCTAAGATGTACGGAGTTACCCATGCTCCGCTTTCGGTGATTCCGTTGGTATTATTAGCTGCAAATCCACCAAAGCTATATCCATTGTTTGTGGAACGTGCAATGTTCCCATAATAGACAGAAGCATAAACAAAATTGTCATCAGAGTAATCAATAATGCATTCCATTCCGTCACCTCCTCTTTCTGTTCTAAATAGGTTGTTATCCCAAAGTGCTGTGCCGTTGTCTTGGTATCCATTAATGACAAACTCATGTGTTTGCTGACTCACCCCAATTTTATATATCTGCGCAATACCTAGCCCATAACTAATTTCTGGCCAGGTGGCACCATCGTCATCTGTATAGTATAGGCCGCCGTCATTACATGCGTATAAGACTCCATTCACGGGAGAATAGGCAAACCAATGTTGATCTGCATGAACACTAGCTGCGCTGTAACCACTTGACCAAGAACTTCCTACCCAGTGACCCACACAGTTCCAAGAAACTCCAGAATTAACAGATTTCCAAATATTGACACCACCTACATATACTATGTCAGCGTCATCAGGGTCAACTTCAATCGCTAAATCATACCATCCTTGACCTCCACCACCAGAACCATTTTCGGCCCATCCCATTAAATTAGGAGTAGTAGATTGGGTAGAAAAAGAGAGCCCTTCGTTTGTTGATTTATAAAGTCCACCGTAGGCCGAACCTATGGAGCAAAGCAGGTAAATAGTGCTGGGGTCATCGGCAGAGACTCCAATCGTAAGTCGTTGTGGATTTGATGGTAGTCCGCTGGTAATTTGTGTCCAGTTGTCACCACCATCTGTGCTTCTATAAAACCCAGCTGTGCCTGATGTTTCAGTTGCATACACCACAGTGGAACTTCCCGGTTTATATTTAATGTCTTTAAAGAACGAAGTGTTAGATTCTAATGTCCATGTACTGCCCGCATTTTGAGTTCGATATATACCACCACTTGTCGCGGCTAAAATATATGACGGGTTAGTAGGATGCATAATCATATGACTTACTTCTCTATTGCCCATTCCAGAGTTTGATTGGGTCCAGCTTTGTCCCCCATCTGTAGATTTGAAAACACCTCTTCCAGGAGCGTCACCTGCATCGCGATCTCCGGTACCCATATACATAATGTTTGTATTGTTTGGGTTTATAACTATGCTCGAAACGCCCAAGGAGGCAAGATCATCCGTGTTTGAGCTCCATGTTTGGCCGCCATCCGCAGTTTTCCACAATCCTCCTGAAGCAGCTCCTACCCAAATAATATCCTCATCCGTTGGATGAAAACAAATGGCATTCAATCGACCATTTCCATTGGGTTGACCCGTTCCATTGTCTGGTTTTGCGATGGGACCAACTTCTTCCCAAGCTCCATTTTCAGATTCAATACCCTGAGTGTTTGACTGATTGTCTAGAATTTTATAGGCTTCAAAGGCTTCTGCATATTTAGTGACGTCTACTAACTTTCCCTCCTGATCAACATGGTCTTTCCAATGATTCTCCCATCTTCTGAAAACCATCCAACCATCTCCTGGCTGGCGTTCTCGACCTTCGAAATAAGTATTGAAAGCTTTTTGGGTCTCGTAAAAATTCGCGCTCGGGTCATCCATCATCTGAACCCAAATTGGCACGTTCGCGGTATCTATTCCTTGTCCAATTAAGTGGAAACTTGCAAATAGCAGTCCAGTGAATAAAGCGAAATTCTTCATATGCCAAATGTAGCATTGAGCAGTCGGACTATTTACAACTTTCATGATGGAATAAAAAAAAAGACTGGGATGAGAATCCAAGTCTTTTCAATTTAAATACATCTAATGAATTAGTCGTCAATAGTAATGTGTCCCCAGTTCTCGCCCGATTTGATGCGATAAAGCTGCATCTCAGAGATATTAAACTGCTTCGCTAAAATCCTGTAACGAGTTTTTCGATTAGGATCAAAAATTTTCTGTTTCAATCGCTTGACCTGTGTCGCATTTAACTTGTGACCTTTGTATGGTTTTCGCTCCTTTCTAAGCTCACGAGCCTTGATGACATTTGGGTTTTTTTGTTGATGAAGTTCCATCTCACGCTTTGTAGCCCATTTAAGATTACTAGAGTGATTGTTCATTTTATTGTAGTCGAGGTGAATTACATAACGATCATCTGGTCGTTTTTCATCACCGAAATATTCAGCTACAAGTTTATGAATGAAGATTTGTTTGTTTTTAACGGTGACATCACCGCCATCCTTATAGAATTGCTTGTAACGAAAAACAGGATAGCCATCAACTAGGCTGCCTTTTAATAAGCGGCCATCATCCCGCGTTTTTCTGTAACTAGCAATCCGACCGTAATTTGAAATGTCATACTTGTTTCTGAGCTTGTCTTTACTTAGATCCACAGTTTTCCACTCCTCGTCCCAATACGATTTGATCATGATATGATTGTTTTGTAATTGTCAGATTATCTAATTGATAAACCAACAATGAGTTATTTGGTTAAGTAAGTACATCAAATTTAACAATCGATCGATCATGAACATGGGTTTAGAACATATGATTTGTCGATTTATTTAGACGAAGGGTCTTTTTTATCCATATTATCCACAATCAAATGCAACTTTTGCGGCATAATGGAAAAGAAGAGAATAAGTAAGGATGGGCTAAAGAGAGCATTGAGAATTTTTAAATACGTCCTTCCCTATCGGTTAAAGTTTGGGTTGGGCCTCGTTTTTTTACTGCTGTCCTCTTTAACCTTCATGTCTTTTCCCGGATTAATCGGCCGATTAGTGGGTGGTGATGAGGTTTCGGATAGCGCAATTGATCAGTTTTTTAATCTTCAAAATATAGATCAGGTCGCATTGTTACTCATAGTTGCTTTTTCACTTCAGGCGGTTTTTTCATTCATGCGAATATTCTTATTTGCAGGCGTTACCGAACGCGCTATTGCTGCAATAAGGCAGGATACATATGGACATTTGATTCAACTGCCAATGTCTTTCTTTTCAAAACACCGGGTCGGAGAATTGAATAGTAGAATTAGTAATGATATCAGTCAATTGCAGGATACATTCATGACAACTTTGGCTGAAATGGTAAGGCAGGTGATCACAATTCTTATTGGGATCAGCTTATTGTTTTTCTATAGTGTTGAATTGACCTTTGTAATGCTCATTTCATTACCCGTGATGATGATTGCTGCATTCTTTTTTGGAAAATTCATTAGAACCTTATCCAAGAAAACGCAATCAACGCTGGCGGATGCTCAGATTGTTGTGGATGAGACCTTGCAGGCTATACAAAGCGTTAAATCATACGCGAATGAGTCCTTTGAAAGGTCGCGTTACAACATTATCACCGAAGAAGTGCGTAAGGTGGCTATGAAAGGTGCGAAATGGCGTGGAGCATTTGCTTCATTTATAATTCTTGGTTTGTTTGGTGCAATCGTATTGGTTATTTGGTATGGAGTGAAGCTTAAGAATGCCGGTGAAATTGGTATGGATGAATTGATGTCATTTATACTTTACAGCGTTTTTGTAGGTGGATCGATTGGTGGAGTTGCTGACATATTTGGTAAAGTACAGAAGACTATTGGTGCCACTGAAAGTCTTTTTGATATAATGTTGGAAAGTCCAGAAGAATTTTCTGGAGCTTGCAAAGGAGGACATATCTCTGCTGGAAAATTATCATTTGAGCATGTTGCCTTTTCTTATCCGTCTAGGGCTGATAAAGAGGTGCTGCGAGATGTAACTATGGTAGTTGAGCCTGGTGAGAAAGTGGCCATTGTTGGCCCTAGTGGGGCAGGGAAGTCAACGATTGCTGCATTGGTTTTGAAGTTCTATGACCCAACCAATGGCATTATTAAAATAGATGATATACCATTGGGTGATTATGATTTAAGATCATTGCGCGATTCTATGGCCCTAGTGCCACAAGAGATATTATTATTTGGAGGTAGTATAAAGGAAAACATTGCCTATGGTAAACCTGGGGCAGAGGATTCCGAGATTGAGTTGGCCGCTAAAAAAGCCAACGCTCTAGATTTTATTCAAAGCTTTCCAGAAGGGATGGATACTCTAGTTGGTGAGCGTGGGATTCAGTTAAGTGGAGGACAACGACAACGAATTGCAATCGCAAGGGCTATTCTTAAAGACCCCAAAATCTTAATCTTGGACGAGGCCACGTCTTCTCTCGATGCGGAAAACGAACGAGTGGTGCAATTGGCACTTGAGTCACTTATGGAAGGTAGGACGAGTATTATTATTGCGCACCGTCTGAGTACAATTAGAAAGGCAGATAAAATTGCTGTTCTGGATCAAGGGGTTATTCGTGAGTCTGGAACCCATGATGAACTGTTGGAAATTGAAAACGGAGTTTATCGAAACTTGAGCGAACTTCAGGTGATTGGTTAGGTAGCTATACTAGCCCGTTTATCACGCATGTATAAAGTTCTATAAACCCAACCACAAATTAATCCTCCGAAAGATTGTTCGAAGGCTTGCCAAACGGCATCCACGACAATATACTTAATGTCGAATGTGGTTGAGAAACTAACTCCAAAAACAAAGGCAATGGCGTAGATAAATACACCAATTATTGCTCCTATCACAATTCCATACTTAAATGAATCTTTCATTTTCTTGGCCGCGTAGGTCAAGACGGTAATGATCAAGCCGATGCCCAGATAAACAACTGCACTTACGGTAAGGTAGAGATTGATCGGGTAGGGAATCTTTAAAAAATCGTTTAATACTTCGGCATGCCATATATAAGATAAACCATACATGGCGATGGAGCATGTAATCCAAGAGATGAAAAATTTAATGTCAATTCTTGTGGACACTGCTTTTAGTTTTCTTTTTGGCAAAGTTAAAGCACACTTAGTTTATTAGAGATGTAACGTCATTTGTTTACCAACATGTCATGGAATAGCCTCATTTAACAATTCAATTTATTCATTGGAAGATTTTTCCTCGGAGACATTTGCTCCTAAAGTTTTTATCACCTTTGATCACCAATGAAAAGGCCCATTCTTCCCATTTACTTCGGAATCGCATTTTTCCTTCTTTTTACAAGTTGTCGAAGAGATATTGATTTGGCCAATTGGGACGTAGATGCATTGGTTCCTGTAGCACATGGAACCATCAATTTCGCAGATTTCGCACCTGAGGAAAATGTCTATGGAGATGGTGAGAGTTTACTGCATCTAACTGCGGCTGAAACCCTAATAAGCCTGGGTTTAGATACCTTGATTGGTATTCCAGATTACAGTATTGATACAGGATTTGTCGTTCCCATCAGCATTAACTTTCCTCCAGGCGTTCCCTTTTTCTATCAATTGGAAGAAACAAAGTTCGATTTGAAAGATGTAGAGTTGACTCGCGCGTTAATTCGAGAATCAAGGATTACCATATTTCTCGAAAATACTATTGATAAACCAGTGTTATTCGAATATGGTATTTATAGCGCCACACTGGATGGAGATACTTTTTTGGTGCAAGCTCGAGTTGAGGCCAATGATACCTTGAGCAGATCGTTTACACTAGATGGATATGAACTGGATTTGCGAGGTGAAGAAGGGACCGATTTTAACACCATTGTGACATTTCTTCAAGCAATGATACACCCTGACGAAACTCAAAATCATCAATTTACAGCTGGTGATGAGTTTAACATCAAAAACACAGTCAAGGGTGTTGTACCTGAATTTGTAACCGGGTATTTTGGCAATCAATCGGTTTTATTTGAAGAAGATGAAGCGCTTGATGTATTTGCACAATTCCCATATCAATCTGTAAATATCACTGACTTTCATGTTACACTAACTATAGATAATGGCATTGGGGCCGATCTCAAATTAAATATCCAAGAGCTGCGTTCGGAGAATACTGTTACCGGGGCTAATGCCGCGTTAAATCATGAAGTTATAAACAACAATCAACTATATCCCCGAGCGATCAATTTGTACGATTTGACAGATCCAGTTAAACACATTCAGAAGAAGCTGACTTTTAGCGATGAGAATAGCAATTTGGATGAATTGTTGGAACTCAGACCTGATCGCTTCTTGGCGAATTTAGATATTGAAGTGAATCCATTAGGAGATATATCCCTCGGCAACGACTTCGCTTATTATGGTCACAATATCAGTGCGTTCATGCAAATGGATGTTCCATTGGTTGTTAGCGCAAAAGGAGTGGTGTTAAACGATACTTCGGATTTTCAGTTTATTGCTCCTCAACCAAATAATCCATTGGATCGAATTAATTATGGTTCGCTAAATCTGATTTTAGAGAACAGGTATCCGATCGATGCTGAGATACAGGTCTATCTATTGGACACTTTCAATAATCTTTTAGATAGTTTACTTGAGTCTCCAGCATTGGTGCTTGGTGCTGAAGAAAACAACCTAGGAATTGTTGAATTTGCTGAGCAGAGTATTGTTGAAATACCAATAGGTCCAGCACTTTTTGATCAATTGGAATTGACAAACTATTTGAAAATTAGTGCGGTACTAAATACAGTTGGTGTTGACTCGGTGCACCTGCGCAATAATTCAGGGATTGAGTACAAATTGGTGGCTGATATAAATGCTCGAACTAAAAAGTGAGATTAGCTTTTCTAATATCGCTTGTACAAATTGTTGGGTTGCAAATCCATGCACAAAAGCCTGTATCTCAAAACTGGTGGAAGGGGAGCGAGGCCACGTCATTCGTGAGCTTGAATGCAGGGTTAAATGCGAATTCAGCAGATTTTTCAAATCGATTTTTATCGGAACTCATTTTTTCTGATCAACTATCTCAGGAGGTTCTGAATGATGAGTTAAAAGGCCTAAGCCAAACTGAAAATGTGATGGGGCTGGATTATGAGTTGGCATTGCAGGGTGGGTGGAATATTAAATCTGGTGCCCATACCTTACTATTCAAAGCGGCAGATGTAGCTCATGTCAATGCCAGTGTGCCGAAGAATGCCGCAAGATTGATATTGACAGGTAACAAAAGTTTTGCGGGTGATACCTTGGATTTTTCGGGCTTAAATGGGTTAGGAATGCGATTCCAGCAACTGGCGGTGGGTTGGCAATTTCAACCAACACCATCTACTGCTTTTTTCGCCTTGATTGGCTTTGTTAATGGAGAGCAATATGCAGATGCAAAAGTTGATCGATCTTGGCTTTACACATCAGTTTTAGGTGATACTTTATCAACGAGTCTTAAAGGTGGCCTCTTCATTTCTGATACTGGTAATGTTGGCTTTGCTACGCACAATGGTGCAGGGGCGTCTTTAGATTTTGGATTCCACACAGAATTTCAAGGCGAAGGATCGATTTGGCAGTTTGATTTTGCGGTGAATAATTTAGGCTTGGTTCAGTGGAATAAAAAAACCATCGGTTACAATTTTGACACGAATTATACTTGGACTGGAATTGAGATACCTGATATTACGAACATCAATGAACAATTTGCAGATAACGTGCTCACAGATAGTTTGGGTGGGGGTGTAAATGAGAATATCAGAAAACAGACTAGAAATGAATGGCTACCAGGCTATGTAGCTGCTGAATTGTTACAGAGAAGGGATGCTGGTTTTGAGACAGGTGGCGGTTGGGTATTGCGCTGGAACGCCAACTTCGATCCTTACGTCTACTTGAAAAACGGCTATCGTTTCAACGAACATATTGCAACGCACCTTAGCGTTGGATATGGAGGTTATGGCACTGTGCAAGTTGGACTTTCGGGAATTTTTGAATGGTCGCATTTTATGGCAAAAGCGGAGGTAAGAAATATTGAAGCGCTTGCATTACCTGGTAGGTTTGCCGGTGGCAGCGGAATAATTAACTTAAGCTACATGTTCTGATGAGAGCCAGTTTTACAATATTAATGCTTTGGATGGCGGTGTCTCTGGTGGGGCAGGATACTTCTTACTATTATTCAATAGGCACGGACGGCAATGATGAGGCAATTTATGGTGCCGAGGTAAATGGACGTTTTGTGGTGTTCGGAAATACCGGACAGGTAGGAAGTGGAGGCTCCGATATTTATATTCTACATTTTGATGAAGGATTTAAAGTTGATAGCTTCAGTGTAATTGGTTCTTCTGCCAACGAACGACTTGTCGATGTCGCTACGAACTCTATGGGATTGAATTATTTATTAGTTAGTTATTATGATGGTTATAGTGAGACTGACTATGATTATGAGTTAATAGTTCTTGATTCGAGTTTCAACGAACTGTCAATCAAATTGATAGAAGAGGAAGGGACTCAAAATCCGATACAAATTCAAGTTTCAAACGAATTGATCTATGTTTTATCCAAGACAATATCTGGAACAGACGAAAGCTCCTACAGCCTAACCTCTTTTGATTTTGACCTTGATAAAGTTGATGAGTTTAGTATAGAAGGTTTTGATTCTCTTACAGTAGCGTCCTTTTATATTGCAGATGACATAGTCATTTTTGGAAGTCACAAGCCAATAGATTCTAATAACCTCGATTTTATAGTTCTAAAATATAATGTTCAGGGCGACTTGATAAATCAAAAGTCATTGGGATTTAAAAGGAATGAAATACCAGAAAGTATATATGGATATCAAGACTCAACGTTTTTTATTGTTGGATCCTCAAATTCTCGATTCGATGAAGATTATGATGCCTTTATTGGATTAATGAGATTAGATGAAATGGAATTAATTTGGAGTAAAACGCTTGGTTGGAATCCGAATGTCACGAATAGAGATGAATTTGGAATAAACTCCGTAATTGGTAGTAATAAGAATATATATTTTGGTCTTACAACTGAGACATATGGCGAAGGAGGTGATGATTTTCATTGTTACGAATTGCAGCAAGACGGTTCCTATATACAAGGAAATTCGTTCGGCTTATCAACAGATGAAGTGCTTGTACAACTGATTGCATTAGCCGACTCCTCATTACTTTTTTTAGGTAATACCGAATCTAATAATGGAGGTCCATCAGATGTCTTTATTGTACGTACGAAGAACATAGGTTTTGGTAATGAAATCAAGTTTGAATCAATTCGAGATACAGTTTCAATCGTAGATTTAGTGACCTCAATTGCATTGACAGATGACCAAGCAAAAGGTGGCGATTTTGAAGTGCTTCAAAGTGGAAAAGTATTATCCGTTTTATACGGTAGAGAATCGCAAAATGAGAGAGTACGTCTCTACATCTATGGTATTAACGGAAATTTGATTTACACAGATGATCTGCAGAATGGACGCCTGGATGTATTGGGCTTAAAGACGGGTCTGTACTTCTTGAAATTGGAATCATCTGTTTGGACCATTCCATCAAAAAAGATATTTAAATATTAAGTCAAGCGTTGATTATAAAATTAGGAAGAAAAGATAGCATTCGGTTTTTTCTGGGATGTGGGCTTCCAGTTTTAGGCTTGATAATTTTCCATTGGAATAAAATTGAATTAGGTCATTTCTGGGATGAAGCTTGGGTTTATGCCCCAGCAATTCGTTCAATGGCTACCGGAATCCCGACCCCATTTCAAAACTCCATTCCCTTAGAATTGAGTAGAGCACATCCACTATTGTTTCAATTTTTGGGAGGACTATGGATGAAAGCTTTTGGTATGTCCAATTCGAGCGCACATCTATATGCTTTATGCATAAGCATCAGCTTTGTCGTAGCTCTCTTTTTAATACTTAAACGTTTTTGGAATTTTAAAGTTGCGACTTTGGCAATTATACTAATCCTAGTTCAAGCGGTGTTTATTACTCAATCGTGCATGTTGTATCCTGAAATGCTTATGACCTTTGGATTGTTGGTTGCAGTTTTTGGTTACTCGGCTGACAAATATTCTTTGTACATCATTGGATCTTTAGTTGCTATTTTATCTAAGGAATCGAGTGTAGTTTTTTTAGTTGCGTTCATGCTTGCTGATGTTTTGTTTTTGATTACTTCAAAGATCAAATGGAGGCAGCTATTGTTACATACGCTGCCGCTATTGATCTTCGCTGTCAACCCGATAATGAATTATTTTGTGCACGGATTCCTCTTTTTCCCTGAACATACCTCGTTATTAGTTCAAGACTTCGATATGATTGTTTTTCAACTATCCAGGGTGGGAGATTTTTTATTCTTTGAACAAGGACGCTATGCCTTGACTTTCACAATAGTCTTACTGATATTGGAATTACCTATTTCCAGCCGTTTTATTAAACTCCTATTCTTGGCTCTAGCAGTAATGATGTTGTTTGTGTTAAATGGATTCATAGAGACAAACTTCTTCACAAGACAGATTATCTTTAATATACTCGGAATTAGTTTAATTCTCGTTTGGATAAAATTCCTGAGGGCTTCTAAAATCACTAATGAAGTGAAATTGGGACTCGTGCTAACTTTGTCCATATTCGGCTTTACGCTTTTCTCAGCGATGAATTTCTTTACCCCGCGCTATCTATTGGTATGTGTGATTTTATTATGCATTGCGGTTTCAGCAATTGTTTGGAGAAATCGTTGGTTGCCCCGATGGGCTAAACTTGTGGTATCGATTTGTTTAGTTTCAACTTCGTTATATACCACAGCCACTGAACGAACGGTTGGAGAGTTAAACTTGGGGTTGTATGATGAACTTCGAGTCAATCACGCGATGACCAATTGGATGGAAAACAACGTCACTAGAGATGCTGTGTTTTGCACCAACTTTGTGAATACTTACTACATCAGAGATCAATACTCTGGGTATGTATCGCTGGAGACTTTCTTTTATGGAAGTCACGAAAACATATGTGAAGGTTGTGATCTCTCGGAGTATGTACTGATTACTTCGATTGTAAAATGTCCTTATGATATAGACTTGGAATCAGACTACGAAAGCGTATTCGAAATCAGGCAGGGCAAGTCTTTCGCCTTTATTTACAAACGAAAAACTACTCGATAATTTTAAATTCGGTGCGTCTGTTTTGCTGCCGACCTTCCTCAGTGTCATTGGAAGCGATAGGTTCAGACTGTCCATATCCTTTGTAGGTGAGTCGAGAAGTATCGACCCCGGATCTAACAAGAAAATCTTTAACCGCCTTGGCTCTATTTTCAGAGAGAATTTGGTTCGCACCTGAGTTTCCTTGATTATCGGTATGGCCGGCAATTTCAATTTTCAGATCAGGATTGTCATTCATGAGCCTAGTCAGTTTATCCAATTCGATTTTTGATTTCGGCTTAAGCACAAATTTATCTGTATCAAAGAAGACGTTCTTGAGAACCACAGAACTTCCTGCTTTTAGGGGTTGCAGCAGGATGTTTTTCTCATAGGTAGTAATGGACGTGCTAAAGTCTAAGTCAAACTGTTCGCTATAGTAGAGATACCCGTCTTGTTCCGCAATCAATGCATAATCCTTACTGGCGGGTAACACAATTAAGAACGTCCCATTCTCTTTGTCAGCTGTTGCCTGTACAACAGTATCACCGTTATTCAAATCAATCAACTGAAAAAACGCTTCCAACGGCTTTTTAGTTTCAGCATCCTTGATCGTGCCACTCAAATAGGTAACACGATTTGGTCTCAGATTTTCAGGAAGCCACATTTTGTATAAGTCAAGTCCGCCAAGTCCTCCTTCTCGATCGCTTGCGATAAGGGCGAATTCACCCGATGCGGCCACATGAAAGCTGTTTTCTTGTCCCGATGTGTTTATAGGATATCCTAAATTCACTGGATCGCTCCACGATCCATCATCTTTTTTCGTGGATTTATAGATGTCCATACCGCCTAGTCCAACCCATCCATCCGATGAGAAGTACAAGGTCTTATTATCGGAATGAATAAAAACGGATTCTTCCTGACCCTCAGAATTAATATTGGGAGGCAAAGCGGTGGCTTTGGACCATTTTCCATTGATCATTTGTGTCTTATAGATATCGGTGTGTCTCACCCCAGCTCGATCATATTTGCCACGAATAAAGTAGATTGTCTGGCCGTCACTCGCGAACGAAGGCTGAGTTTCCCAGTGTTTTGAATTGATAGTCGGACCCATATTAACGGGTTTGAGCCATTTATTTCCTTGTCGCACACTGACAAACAAATCGCAGCTGCCATATCCTTGTTTATCAGGCCCATATGAGCCGTAATCACCCAAATCACAGGCTGTAAATATTAGGTATTTACCATCTGGAGATAAAGTTGGAGCCCCTTCATTTAGAGGGGTGTTTAGTGGTGGGCCGGGGTTGTAAGCAAGGTCCCAACTGCCATCCTCAAACGCATCAGAAAAGAAAAAATCCTCATTCCGACTTCCGGGAAAATAGGACCCTCTATCCATAGGTAGGGCTCTTGTAAACATGAGCAATGCTTCATCTGCAGTTAGTGCAGGAAAGTATTCATCGTATTCAGTATTTACAGTTTCGGAGAGGTTTTCAATTTTGAATTCTACAGGATGCTCCATGGCCCAATTGGCGTATTCACAACTCGCTGCACCTAGTTTTGCAGTGCGGTAATTGCTAGACTCTGGAGGTGCAATTTTCAAATACCGTTCATAATACGGCAGAGCCTCATTATAATTCGCACCTTGATGTTCGAGAGTAGCTAAAATCAAAAGTAAGTTCGGACTATATGTGTCATCTATGTCGATGATTTTCTTTGTCCAAGTTTTCGATTGTTCAAAATCTTGAAGATATACATATACCTCCGCGAGTAAATTCATTGCATCGAGGTATTGATCATCTCTTTCTATGGATGCCAATAGTTTTTCCTCTGCTACTTCCCAGCGTTGCCAGCGACAATCCTCTTTAGCCAAGTCGAAATATTTCTGGGCTTTTTTATCATTGGTTCCGCCATTTTGCGCAGAGATGAACAATGGAAAAAAAACGGTGATGAAAAAAAAAGCAATTCTCATGGAATTTGTAAGTATTTGTGTGCTTGTAAAGAGACTCTCCATCTTGGGTTTGCCTTTATAAAATCGATAATGAGTGGCATTGCAGTTTCCTTTTTATCCCATTCGGGTTGTAAGTAAAGTAGGCAGTTTTTGCCCACCATTTTTGCATGCTCCTCGGCAAATTTTAAATCAGATTTATTGTACACCACAACCTTCAATTCTGATGCCAGTTTAGCGAAACGTGAAACAGGTGCCTTGAATTTTTTAGGAGAATACGTGACCCAATTCCATTGCCCAGTCAGTTCATTGGTTCCAGATGTTTCTATATGAGTATCAATTCCTTCTTGATTCAAATGTTTTGTCAATTGACTGAGATCGTGCATTGTTGGTTCTCCACCTGTGATCACTGCAACTTTTGCTCCAGATGCTTTTGCGCTACTCACTATCTTGTCTATTTCTAGCATTGGATGCGCATCTACAGGCCAACTGTCCTTGACATCACACCAATGACATCCTACATCACAGCCTCCTAGGCGAATAAAGAATGCTGACGTTCCTGAGTAATATCCCTCACCTTGAATGGTATGGAACATTTCCATCACGTTGTAATTTTTAAGAAGATTATTCACTTAAAATCAAAAATAAAAGGAGCCAAAAGTAATTCCTTGGAATGCCAATGCCGACACAAACTTGAATACATATAACTTTGCACACATATGACGAAACAAACCAGTGAGTTTACGGCTAATTCAATCGATCATCAAATCTCACTTTTCCAAAAGGGAACGCAGTATATAAAAATCCTCCGCGCAGCAACACTTAAGGAGGGAATTCAAAGTTTTAATAACGCGGATCGCAAGGATTTTATTCGTGTCTTCGAAGACCGGTTGCCTGAGCTGGACGTTGTAAAGTTTGTGCCAGCATCAGGTGCAGCTACTCGAATGTTTCAAAAAACTTTTGAATGGGTTTCTCAACCTAAAAAGCATAGAAAAGAGATAAATGCATTTTTCGATAAGGCGGATCAATTTCCATTTTTTGAAGATTGGGTCAAAGCCGCGGAATTAGCGGATGTAGAAACGTTTGAATGTGGTTTAGAGCCTAAAGTGAAATGGCTGAGGCTTCTATTAGATGAAGGATTGGCCTACGCCTCTAAACCAAAAGGGTTAATTCCATTTCATGTTGCCGATGGTAGGGTCGAAACTCCAATTCATTCGCATCTAGCCGAAACTTTAGCCTATTCTAAAGGTAAAAATGGAGGTAGAATTCATTTTACAGTTTCTTCAGAACATCAGGAGGCTTTTTCCTTGTTAGTTGATTCAGTTTTGAATGAAATGGATGAAAAGGTTGAGGTTAGCTATTCAGATCAACTTCGAGAAACAGACACCGTGACCATTGGTGAATCTGGCGCCCCAATCTTGAATGAGAAAGGAGATGCAATCATGCGCCCTGGAGGGCATGGTGCATTAATTCATAATTTAAATGAATTGGATGCCGAGATTGTATTTATTAAAAATATAGACAACGTATGTCACCCGCGTTTGATGGACTTAACATCAAACAATAAAAAACTTTTAGGTGGGATATTATTGAGTGTAAGAGATGACTTTAAGGCTTTGCATGATCAGGTGAGCAAAGGTTTAGTTGACGCCACTAATATTGATCAAGCAAGAGAAAAATGGAGGTTGAGAATTCCACGAGATTATCTTAAACTGAAAGAGTATTTGAAGCGCCCTATTCGAGTATGTGGCATGGTTAAGAATGAAGGTGAACCTGGAGGAGGTCCATTTTGGAGTTTGGATAAATTTACTGGGGAAAGTTTGCAGATAGTCGAGAAAGCTCAAGTCAACACCTCTGAAATGCGACAGGATATGATTTTGTCATCAGCTACCCATTTTAATCCCGTTGATCTCGTTTGTTCCATTAAAGGTCACGATGGGAAGAAGATAAACTTATTGGATTATATTGATGAAAATCAATACTTTGTTAATGATAAGTCATTGAATGGTGAACCCGTAAAGGCCTTAGAGTGGCCTGGCCTTTGGAATGGTGGGATGGCACATTGGATAACCGTATTTGTAGAGGTTCCGAGCGCTACGTTTAACCCTGTAAAAGAGGTTTCAGATTTATTAAGGCCTAATCATTTGAATACTTAATAGCAAGAATGAAATTCAGTCAATCTGGCCAGATTGATTCAGATAAGAAATTTATCGTCATTTTTCTAAATTTACACAGTGTTAAAAGGCATCCTTTGTCTTGTTTCATAGTCTACTCTATATAAACCTAAGTTCTGCGATGAAATATTTATGTAAACTGTTCTGTGGTTTGGCTTTCGTACTTGGATGTATTGCGCCATCTAGTCTGCTAGCCCAATTGCCAAGTGATACTACTACATTACCATTTGTAGTTGATGAAATGGTTGATGCAATTAAATCATGCTACGAAAATCAAACTCTAACAAATGAGTACGCTTACTTCCTGAGCGATGAGCCATATTTCCCGTCAATAAACATAGGTAATGCGCTTTCTGAAGCTGAAGTTGATCAACTTAAGACTTGGATCAAGAATAACCCTTCTTCGATTGAGAAGTATTTGATTCGTAGAAAGAAGAATTACGACACATATTTTAATCCTGCCTTACAGGAATAATAGAATGAATATGATGATTAATACAATAAAATATTGGCTTGGCACTTCTAAGGTGACAATGCTCTCTTTGTTTTTTCTCGGGCTTTTTTGCTTTGGGGAAATAGCAGCTCAAACCCCCTTTAGCCCTGGAGCTCAAATAACGTCATATACAGATACAAGGGTGAGAGGTTATCACTTTGTTGCACAATCGAGTTTCAATATATGTGAAGTGTATGTTCCAAACTCGATGAATAATAACATGTGGCATGTGGAGATTGTAAAATTCAATAATTCGGCTCCACCTGCATTTCCGGCCACAACAAATGCCTTTGTGTCGCACTTCTATGCAGATAGTGTAACTGGGAATAACTCATTGCAGTGTAATGTAGCCGTTGCCTCAGGTGACATTATGGGGATCTATGGATCTCGCAGTGCGTCAAATACAAATGCCAATTCAATGGCAAATAGCTACGATAGTCCGAATTTTGTGACATCCATTTTAAGCAACAACACCACGTTGAGAAGAAGTGGGATGCAATTCCCTCTGAATAATCAGCAAATGCACGATATCTGGTCTGAGGTGAATGGAAATACTGGAAGAATTATTGGTTATCACAGTTGTTGTCCAACCCCGCCAAAACCGCAAGGGCCATTAAATATGCCAACAAACATTTGTGCTGGTGATACAGTGGTGATGTGGATTCCTTATGACACCATTGCTGAAGATTATAGCTGGACAGTTCCAGCGGGTGATTCTATTTTATCTGTTCAAGGCGATACTATGATTACCATAGCAATTGGAGCTTTTTCTTCCGGTGGGCAAATTTGTGTTGAACTTGAGGATAGTTGTATGTGGAGTGGCGATACGTGTTTTGCTTACACCATAAATCAACCAGTTGCTCCTGTAAATATTGTTGGACCAACGGACGTATGTCAAGGCGATAGCGCATGGTACTCGATCTCTAACGCTGCGGGTATAATCGACTATAATTGGACTGTGACAAATGCGACAGTGCTTGATGATCAAGATACTGCCATTCATTTGTTGTTCAATGTTGGTACAATGAACCTATGTGTTCAGGTTCAGGATGATTGTGCTTGGAGTGATACAACTTGCCTAACTATAACTGGAGCTGCCTCACCTTCACCAGCAAATGCAGGTCCAGATCGAACCATTTGTTCAGACTTTACCGCTCAGTTGGCCGCTACAAATCCAGCGATTGGCGATGGTGTTTGGAGTATAGTTTCGGGCCCTGGTATTGGTGTTTTTAGCAGCGTGAGCAATGCCTCTGCAACCTTTAGCCCAACTGCATCGGGCATATATACTTTAAGGTGGACTGTGAATTCTGTAGGTTGTCCTTCGACCAGTGATGAAATGCAAGTAACCGTCAACCAGTCTCCTACAGCAAATTTCGCAGCAAGTGATGTATGTGAAGGGTCCCCGATTGGATTTACTGACTTGAGTAATGCGAATGGCGGAAACATTAATTCTTGGAATTGGGACATGAACATGGATCAGGTGCCAGATTATGTTATTGCGAATCCTATTCATACATATTCTAGTGTTGGGTCTTATAATGTGCGATTAATAGTGAGTAACCAAGGTTGCGCTGATACATCCTTTCAAACAGTGGTGGTAAGTCCATTACCAGACATCTCTGTGTCGGGCAATGATATATGTTTAAATGTAGCCACAGAATTTGAGAATAACTCGACCGTCTCAAGCGGTAACATATCGAATATGTCTTGGGCTTATGGTGATGGTACTGCTAATGGTACGGGAGGTGCGACATTTGCTCCAACTCACGTATATGCCGCACCTGGCATTTACACCGTTACGGTGACGGCTACAACAAACGAAGGTTGTACCGGGACAAAACAAATTGATGTTGAGGTGTACGATTTACCAAATGCCACATTTGACGTTGCAAACGCATGTCAATTTCAAACCAGTTCCTTTGAAGATCAAAGTACTGTGACTGGTGCTGACATTGTCAACTGGCAATGGAGTCTAGGTAACGGAAATGATACAATTTATGATCAGAACACTAGCTACGATTTTCAATCAAATGGTTTTGTTCCGGTTTATCTCAAAGTGACAAGCACATTCGGATGTGTAGATGATTCTTTAGCCTATGTGGAGATTTTTCCGAGTCCCATATCAGAGTTTAACTTTAAGAATAAAGTTTGTTTAGGTGAAACTTTGGGATTAGAATCAGTTTCCTCTATAGCCTATGGTTCAATTGATGACTTTAGATGGACGGTTGCAGATTCAATAATCTATAACGGTTCGGAGGCAGACCACTATTTTGATAAGATCGGTTTGTATTCAGTGTCTCTAAGAACGATATCAGATCAAGGCTGTCAAAGTACAATTGAAAAAATGGTTCCAGTCTATGAGAATCCGATTGTAGATTTCACCTATTCAGATGTTTGTGCGAAAGCTGAATTGACGTTTGAAGATTTGACCATTCTAGGAGAAGCTGTCAAAGATTATGTGTGGGATTTTGGTGATAGTTCTTCAATCTCCAATGATCACAATCCTGTGCATACTTATGATACGCATGGAGTTTACCAAGTTGAGCTTTACGTAGAAACATTTAAAGGTTGTGCTGACCGAGCGGTACATGAGATCAACGTGCATGAAAGATTAAACCCGAAATTTGAGGTTGTAACGGATAGTGGGTGTTCTCCATTAAGTATTAAGTTTTCGGACCTTACGGTGAGTGAATCTGGCGTTGATTGGGAAAGATTCTGGGTTTTTGGTGATGGTACAACGCGTTACGATACAGCCGATCATGTGTATTCAAATTTCACAGGAAGACACACAGATTTTACTGTAACACTGCAGGTTAGAACTGAATTTGATTGTTATTCCGAGTTTACTATTGATAGCGCGGTTTATGTGGTACCGCAGCCAAAGGCGGCATTTTCAAGTGATCCAGAGAATCTTGAGTTTTTGACGACCATAAAGCCATTTGCACAATTTCGTGATTTGTCAAGGGATGCTAATAGATATTATTGGGATTTTGGAGATGGAAGTACATCAAAGTTAGAGCACCCTCCGCATGAATGGAAAGAGGCTGGCACTTATGAAGTGACGTTGGTCACAGAAAATATTTATGGTTGCGTTGACTCAATATCGCATAAGGTGATAATTGAACATGAGAATATCGCATTCATTCCATCGGCCTTCACTCCAAATCAAGATGGTCGTAATGAGGTTTTTACCGTAATGGGATTGGAGCAGTTGGTTGATATGAAAATGGAAATTTTTGACCGTTGGGGTAAGTTGATTTATGAAGAATCTGGACCAAGTGCCAGTTGGGATGGAACAAACCCACGAAACAACGTTGTACAAGGTGGCGTATATGGATATCGGATTACCTACCAAACCATTCGAGGAGAGATTGTAACTAAGGATGGTGTGGTCACTGTAATGTCTGTTGATTAATAGAATTGAAAATTATGTTTAAGCAGATTTATTTTTTCATAGGAATTATTGCAAGTGTGCTATTCACACTTGATGTAAATGGTCAAGCTTGTAATAATCCAGTAACCACGGCCTACAACAACAACAATGGCCAGGATGGTATAATGTTCACGGTGCACGCTAATCGCAATGTTGTGATCGATTCCTTTGACCATAACTATGCTGCTGGTACTTTAAGTCAAATATTGATTTATTACAAATTAGGAACAGCCACTGGGTTTCAAACTACACCTGGAGCTTGGACATTATTAGGAACCGCGAACAATGTGACTTCGGCAGGTATAAATAATCCAACCACTATACCTATTAATGTAAATCTGACAATGCTAAAGCATCAAACGGTAGCGTTTTATATCACTACAAATGGAGGAACAAATCCAATTGCACGATATACAAATGGGACAAATGTCTGTGATTCGATCAGTGGAAATGGAGAAGTGGTTGTAGAATCTGGATATGGAAAGGATTATCCTTTTGGCGCAACATTTACAACGAGACGATTCAATGGACGAGTTTACTATCACTGTATTACAGCCAATACGGGCATCGTTGGAAATTTCTCATTCTGTAATGCCACTTCAGGAAATCAAGAAACATATTACCTCAACCCACCAATAGAGGGTGATATTTATTGGACTTTACCAGCTGGAATGACGCAGGTTAGCTCAGGAAATAATGATACTATCACTGTTCAGTTTAATGGGGGAGCTATCAATGGCGAACTTTGTGTAGCATTTTTTGGCTGTGATGGTGATACTAGTGGATTTTATTGCGAAGAGATAATAGCTAATCCACCAAATGCGGATGCCGGACCCGATACGGGAATTTGCGCTCAACCCTACCAACTACAAGCTAATAATGGGGCTAATGGGTTTTGGCAGGTTATTTCTGGATCCGGAACCTTTGCCAATGCGAATCAATATGACACTGAAGTATCCGGTCTTTCACAGGGCCAAAACGTTTTCCGCTGGACCATTGGAGGAAATGGATGTCCAGTAAGTTCTGATGACGTAATAATTACACTTCTACCGCAAGCAGTGGCAAATTTTAGCTTTTCAAATGTGTGTGATGATGATGCAATGTCCTTATCGAGCACAAGCTACGCGCTTGGAGGTAGCATTGTAGATTGGGATTGGGATGTTGATGGTGATAATTACTCGGACTATATTACAAATGGTGTGTCTCATGTGTTTGGTGACACTGGTAATTATCAATGTAGATTGATCGTTGAATCAAATGGTGGCTGCGTTGACACAGTGACCAAAACTGTAAGAGTGCACCCTAATCCGGTGGCCGATTTTACCTTTATTCCCGAATGTGAGGAAACCCCAACACCATTTACTGATCAATCTACCATTGGTACAGGTCAGATCACAGATTGGTTATGGAATTTTGGAGATGGATCTACGAGTGCATTGCAGAATGACTCGCATACATATCAGACTGACGGTGTATATATAGCATCATTATTAGTGACATCATCTTTTGGTTGTGACGATTGGTTCACAGATTCAATAGAAGTCTTTACTATTCCTAACGTTGATTTTGACGCACCATTTGTATGTCAAAATGATACTGTTTCAGTGACGGATCTCTCTACTTCGCTTGAAGGTAACATAATTTACTGGGAATGGAATTTTGGAGATGGAACACCAATAATCTACAGTCAGAACACAACACACAACTATGTTTTACATGGGGAATATGACATTGAACTGCTGGTGGGAACAGATAAAGGCTGTACCAATTCATTAGCGCTTCCCTATAAAAGCTATCCTGTTCCTATTCCTGAATATGTCAGAACATTTGAATGTGAAAAGCAGGTTATGAGATTCAGAGATTCCTCTCTTTTAGATCCAATTTTCAATTCATATTTGGTTAAGTGGGATTGGGAGTTTGGGGATGGAAATGTTGCTAGTAATGAAAGTGTTGGGAATTTCTATCAAGCTCCTGGTAATTACAAGTTATTGTTAACACCATACACCAACCACGGATGTCATCAAACTTCGGAGACGGATGTATTGGTGAGGCCAAAACCTAGAGCAAATATCTTGGTGAAGAATGATCAGATTTGTGCGGGTAGCGTGATAAACTTTCAAGATGAAACCTATTTCGACTACACCTATGACACGACTGGAGTTGTGGATTGGAGATGGGATTTTGGAGATGGAAATTCTTCAAAGGTGAAAGACCCATCAAATATTTATGCTACAGGTGGAAATTACAAAACAAAGCTGCGTGTTGAGACCTCATTCAACTGTGTGGATAGCACGGAAATTACAACGGTTGTCTTTCATAACCCTAAGGCCAATTTTGATTTTGATTCGATTGTTGGCTGCTCCCCAATGTGTGTGACGTTTATGGATAAAAGCAGAGTGTTAAGCGGAGATTCATTGGTTTATAAGTGGGATTTTGGGGATGGTAATTCAACAGATGAGGTGAACCCTACACATTGCTTCGAAGTTGAGGACGGGACTGAACCTGCTGTATTTAAACCATCTGTTCAGGTTACAACGGTTAATGGATGTAGTGCGCAAAAAGTTACTACTGATTCAATCCTTGTTTATCCAAATCCCATTTCGGATTTTAATTCAAATTATCTCGAAACAACAATGCTTAAGCCTGTCTTTGAGTTTTATAACACGAGTCTTGGCGGAACAGATTGGTCTTGGGATTTCGGAGATAGTACGTATAGTGATGAAATGAATCCAATCGCCCATGACTACTATTTAGTCGGTCCTGGATACTATGATGTGCAACTGCGAACAAATACAGAATTTGGATGTACTGATTTAGTGTCAAAGACTATTCGAGTAAGACCGCATCAAGCATTATATATTCCAAAAAGTTTCACTCCAAATGCGGATGGCATTAATGATCGATTTGAGGTTAAGGGTGAAGATTTGGTGTTCATTGGTTTAACAGTTTTTGACCGATGGGGAAAGCAGGTGTTCTATGGCGAAAATGATGATGCGAGTTGGGATGGATATGAAAATGGTAAAATGTCTCCACTGGGTACTTACCTATACATTTTGGATTATAGATTGAATGGTGGAATAAAACAAAGAACACAGGGATCTTTGTTTATTTCAAGAACGGATAACGAATAAAGGAATATCATGAGATTAGTTTTCGTAGCAATACTTTCATTTTTCATTGCATCTACATCCTTTGCACAGCAAGTTGCTACTCAAGATTCTGATGTGGAAGCAGTTTTAGGTTATGAGCCACAGTCAATTCTCAATGATTGGATTGATTGGGAACAAAATCACCCACCTGAATTGGCGTTTTTGAATCAGTTTATGCTAGATCAAAAAGTGCCTCAAGTTGGTCTTTACGGACTCAATTTACACGAAACTTGGTATTGGTGGATTTCAAATAATCCACAGGCAATTAAGGAGTTTTTGGTACTCAGGGAACAGTAGACGTTGTTACTGCAGCAATTCTTTCAAATCTTCGGTTATGGCTTCAATTCTCTTTTCTAGAAGATTGTTTTGAATGTCGAAGCTCAAGTTTTCGCTCCAATCGGCTCTGACACTTATATAAAACTTGATCTTGGGTTCCGTTCCAGAAGGTCTAGCTGATATCTTACTTCCGCTGTCTGTATAGAACTGTATGACATTAGAATTTGGGAGCTTGATATTGGATGTCTGGTCTGTTTTCAAGTTTTTGGAAGTACTCGTTTGTAAATCATCTATTCTAACTACTCGTTCTGAGGCAAATTTGACTGGGTGTTGGTTCCGAAATACTTCCATTATCTGAGCAATTTCAGTTGCCCCTTCTTTTCCTTTTTTGGTGATGCTTATGAGGTGTTCTTTGTATAAGCCGTGCCGCTTATAAATTTTAATTAGCCTTTCAAATGCGGAACTTCCATTGGATTTTTCTTCAGAAGCCAAATCGCAAAACAGCAATGTTGATGTAAGAGCATCTTTATCTCGTACAAAATCTCCTATCATATACCCGTAACTCTCTTCACCACCTCCTACGAACTGACGAACTCCCTCATTTTCTCTTATCAACGAAGCGATATGTTTAAATCCAGTGAGGCAAACCTCCGAGTCGATGTTGTAGTATGAAGCAACGTCAGCGAAGAGGTCGCTGCTTACTATTGTGTATGCAATGAATTCATTACCGACCAGGTTTGATTTTTCAAGAAGATAGTCCGTCAATAATGCTCCACATTGGTTGCCATTTAACAGAATCATTTGGTCATTTTCGTTCCGAACTGCAACACCAAGTCTGTCGCTATCAGGGTCTGTGCCGACAACCATGTCGGCATTGCACTCCTCAGCTAGATTGAGTGCCATTTCAAGCGCTTCGCGTTCTTCAGGGTTTGGACTTTTTACGGTTGGGAAGTTCCCATCAGGCATCGCCTGAGCTTCAACAATTATGACATCAGAATAACCAGCTCGATTGAGTAGTTCTGGCATTAATGTTATTGAGGTTCCATGCAGAGAAGTAAACACAATCTTTAGGGGGTTATGAGCAGTCGATTTCCTTTGTTCTAAAGATGCATGGATAAAAGCTTCATCTGCATCCTTATTTAACAACTTAATCATCTCTGGATTTCCAGTGAAGCGCACCTGGTCAAAACTTGAAATACGTTTAACTTCTGTGATTATTCCCTTGTCATGCGGTGCAACGATTTGAGCTCCATCTTCCCAATATACTTTGTAGCCATTGTATTCTGGTGGATTGTGAGAAGCTGTTATTACTATTCCACTTTGACAATTGTAATGCCGAACAGCAAATGACAGTTGAGGGGTAGGTCGGAGTGCTTCGAAAAGCAAAACTTCAATATCATTTGCGGATAAAACATTTGCCACGAGTTGTGCAAACTCAGAGCTATTGTTACGACAATCGTATGCTATTGCAACCCTCTTTGTATTAGAACCAAAGCATTTGTTTAGATAATTAGCCAATCCCTGAGTAGCCATTCCAAGAGTATATTTATTCACTCTGTTGGATCCCGCGCCCATGATGCCTCTCATACCACCAGTACCAAACTCGAGATCCTTATAAAAAGCATCTTCAAGCAATTCGGCTTTGCCGTTTAAAAGATCATTAATCTCCGATATAGTTTCAGTGTCTAATTCTTGGTTTAACCAAGTCAATGCTTTTTCTCTAGAATTCATTTATGAAAATTGAGCGGTAAAAGTAAACCCTTCAATTTAGGATATACAATATGCCTCAAATTGAACTCAAAGTGGTCCAATAGAATTCAAGCTTAACAATTGTCAAGTTGAGATCTCAATAAAAGAAATAATGGAGCAACTTTTAACAAGCCATATAGTTAGCCTATATCTAGTTTTCGAATTTCAAAGACTAAGCTACATTTGCCAAAACATATCCCATGAGAATTATTTCATTCATTGCCATTATTTCAATTCTTTCAGTTGCGATGGTTTCTTGTAATCAAGAGCAAGAAAAGGCCGAGGCACAGCAAAAGCAAGATTCGCTTTTACAAGCACAGCAAGATTCGTTATTAGATGTTTTTAAAGGTGAGTTGGAGCTAATACAACAAACAGTAAAACAAGTCAATTCTAATAACGGCATATTCACACTAGATACTTCAGAGAATGCAGTTTTAAGTAAAGAGTCCATTATTAATCAAGTTGAAAACCTAGATAAATTGCTTGAGACGAATCAAAAGCAACTTAGTGATTTGTATCAACGAATGAGAGATAGTAAGGTGAAGAATGATGAGCTTGAAAAAATGCTATCCACAATGCAGGAGACTCTTGCCAGTCGTGAAACTCAGATCAACGAATTGATGACAATGTTGGCGAACAAAGACATAAAGATCGATCAAATATTAAATAGAGTCGATAGTATGCGTATTTCAAATATTGAGTTGACCGAGGAAGTGATTAAGATGGATGAAGAAATGCATATTGTTCATTATGTGGTGGGTGAAGCCAAGGAATTAAAGGAAAATGGGATCATTACGAAAGAGGGCGGATTACTTGGACTTGGGGCATCTAAAAAATTGGATGTTTCTCAATTAGATATAAGTCAATTTACGGAGTCTGATCAGCGAGATTTGGTATCTATACCATTGTACAGTAAAAAGGCTAAACTCATCACGAATCACCCCGAATCTTCTTACACTTTTGTCCTTGATTCAGATGGTAAAGTGGAATCATTATCAATTGTAAATAGAAAGAGTTTTTGGGCGGCAACTGATTTCTTAGTGATAGAAGTCGATAACTAGTTCAGCGAATATTTTGGCCTACTAGTCAATGCTTTGATTTTGTTGGTCTTAGATGATAAACTTTTTAGCTGAAAAGGCGTCTAATACCATAGAATTAGAGGCTATGGGACTTTTTAGATTTTTTAAATACAAATACCTGATCAATAACAGACGAAAAAGATATGCATCACTTGCTGTGTCAATTGCCCTTGCGCATGCATCATTTGGACAGGCAACGTATAAATCCATTGGCAATGGATTAGCAGACATTACGCTTTCTTTAGAAAAGGATCAAAGATTTCATTTAGATCTCACTGATCTTTCGCAACACAAAAAATACGCACTTGCGGGAAAGTGGTCGGTTGAAAATGATCAATATGTCCTAACCTTTAAAAAGGCCAAGAAAGATCTAAGTGAACTATTTACTGGTACTTCTGGCTTTCAATCATATGCCCAGATTGCGGATAATCGTACCGTGAAGTTTCCTCAAACGCGCGCAGGATTAATGATCAACGGGATTTACTGTACTCGTCTTTCTTGATTGATTTCCAATCTGGTTTGTATCCAATAAACAAGTTGATCCATATCATGCGTCCAAGTCTAAAAGTTATAGGCGCTGAAAGAATCAAGGATCCAATAATGGCAATAATATAATGTAGCATCTCCCAATCTGAACCAAGCACATACATTGCTACAAACACCGTAATCGCAATACCCACGGTGATTCCATAGTTAACATACATAGCCCCATAAAAGAAACTAGGTTCTATTTGATAATGCTGACCGCAATTGGAGCAGGAATCGTGCATATCCCAAATTTTGTTTAGAACATATGGATTTCGTTCAATAAACAAATCGCCATCGTGACATCGAGGACATTTTTGTCTGAAAATGGAGTAGAGCTTTGAACCTTTTTTCACCCGAATAATTTTTGCGAAGGTTTTATATTTTAATGAATTGAATGGTGACAAATGATACAAAGTTCACAGGGCCAAAACTAGATGCAATCCAATAACATTCTCTTATCTATCAAATCGCATATCACAATGAGAATTACCATATTGGTCAGAGCTATTTAACTTAAAATTCACATTCAATAGGTGGGAAAGAATTCCCTTCGTCAGATCATGAATGACATCGATTTATACATACAAAACCTGATTGAAGAAGTTCGCTTTTTAGACAGCGATCCAGGTCGACAGCCAATACTTCAGAGTATATCGGATTATCTTGCAAAAAAGGCCAATTCGGGTGAAGAGGCCAACTTAATGTTTGTTTGTACGCATAACTCAAGGAGAAGCCAATTGGCACAGGTTTGGGCTGTTTTGTTATCCGAAAAATTGAATGTAAAAAAAGTAAATTTCTATTCAGCCGGAACGGAGGCGACAGGTTTCCACCCGAATGCCGTGGGAACTTTACAGCGGTCGGGAGTGAATATTATTACGGAGGAAGCTGGTGCAAACCCAAGGTATTATTTGAATGATTTAGAAGGATTTCAAAATCAAAGGTTCTGGTCCAAACAAATTGGTGACCCCTCATTGCCAAAGAAGGATTTTGCAGCTATCATGGTTTGCTCTGATGCAGATGTAAATTGCCCAATGGTGCCTGGTGCTGAAGCGCGCTTCTCGCTAACATTTGATGATCCAAAGATTTCTGACGGTCGAGCAGAGTCAGACCATGTTTATGATAAACGAAGTCGTCAAATCGCCCTGGATATAGCGCGAATTATTTCAAGCGTGGAGACTGCTTAGATGAAAATAGTCGATTTGGCTTTTTCACTTTGAGAAAGCCATTGGATTGGCTCGTTCAACGAAAAAGCCCGACCGTTTGCAGCGATCAGGCTTTGTTAATATGTGGAGCTGGTGGGATTCGAACCCACGTCCAAACAAGGAATCGATAGGCTTTCTACGAGCTTATCACTTTGATTGGTTTTCGATCTTGAACAGGCCAAAGGCAGCCAATCCAAAACTTAGCTTCTTTATTTTCGGATAATCACCGAAGCGCAGATTATCCTATTCTGTCATTAACCACGCCTCCATTGACACAGGGGTCAGACAAACCCATGCCGGAAACGTCTTGTCCGCGCACCTAGTACGGGATTAAGCTTAATCTCCTATCGGATGATTAGGCTGCAAGAGCGTAAGATGTTTCGCCAGTTATAATATTGAACAACGGATTTGCGAGGAGCTATTCAACCCTCGGCTTGCTTACATATCCATTCATCTTGCTGTCAAAACCAGTCAGCCCCAAAGAACAAGCTACGAAGGTACAATTAGCTAAGTCCAAAGAGCCTTGGTTAAAGGAAATTTGTGAATTTCGTAATCACAACATGAATCACCCTTACTTTGCAGTCATGGTTAGGATCGCAATATTCTTTTGTTTATTCGTTTTGCTTGTGCTTAATTCTAGTGCTCAGAGTTACTATTGGCAATCAGCTGGAAAAACGAAAAAGATTCAAAATCTCAGTGTTGATGGTGGCGGAGGACTTCGAATGTATTTCGGAGATATTCAACAAAAAGGCTCTGTTTTTAATAAACCAAAACTTGCCTATGGCATCGGTGTTCGATATCAGATGAGAACTAAATTGGGTTTTGCATTAAATCTAGAAGGAAGATCTTATGAGGGAAACGCAGAACATGGTGGTTTTGCGGATGCAGTCGATAAAATGACTGGTAAACTTTGGGGTGGGCATTTGATGGTTCAATATAGTTGGCTCAAATGGGAAGACTTTACCCGAAAGCAATTTACAGATCGCGACCCAGTCACAAAAATCAACATGTACATGGGCCTTGGTTTTGGGGGGGCATTGTTCAATTCATCTTATTCATCAAGGAAGTATAGTACGCAGACCTTCACTGACTCATTAGGACGAGATTCTAGTGTGTTTGTTCCTGTAGATGCTTCAGGATCAGCCGGTGGTTTCGCCATGTATGTTCCCGTTAGTCTTGGTGTTCGATACAGATTTAGTCCGAGTTTAAGCCTTGGGATGGAGCTGGTTAGGCAGTTTTACATTACTAAAAATGTGGATGCCTTAGCAACTAAAAAGTTTGATGGAATGGGAACTGCAATGCTTCGGTTGAACTATAGCTTTGGTCAAAAGAAACCTAAGGGGAACGCCAAATCGGTGGGTAAAAAAAGGAAGTAGAAATGATGAAAATTGGGATTCTTAGAGAGGGTAAAGTGCCGCCAGATGAGCGAGTGGCTTTAACTCCAGGTCAGATTAAGCAGATAAGTAAAGACCATCCCAATCTGGAAATTGTGGTTAAACGGTCAGATATTCGTAGAATCAAGGATGTCGAATATGAAGATGCCGGGGTGCAATTAGTTGACAATGTGCAGGATTGTGACATTTTGATCGGAGTGAAGGAGGTTCCGTTATCCGAATTGATTCCGAAGAAGACATACTTCTTTTTTAGCCATACAATCAAGATGCAGCCATATAATAAAGAGTTGTTACAAACTGTATGCGACCAAGGAATTACACTCATTGATTGGGAGTGTTTAACTGCACAAAACGGGAATCGCATCATCGGTTTTGGAAGGTATGCTGGCATTGTTGGGACTTATAATGGTCTACGAGCATATGGTCTGAAGCATAAATTGTTCGATTTGAAAAAAGCACATGACTGTGCTGATCGAGAAGAATTAGAAAAAGAATTATTGAATGTGAAATTGCCGGCTATTAAGATTTTATTGTCTGGGGGAGGCAAAGTAGCTCATGGTGCATTAGAGGTATTAGAATCACTAAAGATTCGCGAAATAGGTATCGAAGATTATTTACGTCAAACATATGATGAACCGGTTTTTTGTAGAATCGACTTTTCAGACTATCTGGTGAGAAGGGATGGTAATGCCTTCGATACTAAGGCTTATTATGCAAATCCTGAAGACCATGTCAGTTATTTCATGCGCTTTGCCAAAGTCACGGACGCCTTTATTTCTGGACATTATTGGGATTCTAGAGCCCCTTTTTTGTTTACCAGAGAAGATGTTAGAAGTCCAGATTTCAAAATTCAATTGGTGGCAGACATCAGTTGTGATATTGATGGGCCTGTGGCCACGACTCTTAGACCATCAACCATCGAAGATCCGTTTTATGGGTATGACCCAATGAATGAATTGGAAACAACGTTTGATGCTCCAGGTGCAATCACCGTAATGGCAGTAGACAATCTGCCTTGTGAATTACCACGCGATGCAAGTAAGGACTTTGGAGAGATGTTTATTGGAGGTGTGTTGCCTGCGCTTGTGAATGGTGATGCCGATGGAATTTTGGCAGGTGGCAGTATTACTAGAAATGGTGAAATTGCCGAGCAATTTTCCTACCTCAAAGAATGGTTAGCATCCTAACAGTTTTTTAGAGCTGCGATTGTTGAGGCTGGGTTATCCGATTTGAACACGGTGCTTCCCGCCACTAGTGCGTTTGCGCCTGCAGCCATAAGTATTGGCGCATTTTCAAGGTTCACACCTCCATCAATTTCAATGATAGTCTTCAGACCTTTCTTGTCTATAGCATCACGAAGTTGCTTCACCTTTTCAAAAGTATGTTCAATGAATTTTTGTCCACCAAACCCTGGATTTACACTCATGATCAATACCAAATCTAATTCAGGAAGTATATCACTCAAAACGGAAATTGGTGTATGTGGATTTAATGCGACACCAGCCTTCATGCCAGAAGATTTAATCGCTTGAATGGTTCTGTGCAGGTGAGTACAAGCTTCAAAGTGAACGGTCAGTATATCCGCACCAGCCCGATTGAAATCTTCAATATATGGATCGGGGTTTGCAATCATGGTATGAACATCTAGAATCTTAGTTGTACACTTTCTGAATGCGCTGATTATGGGCAGTCCAAATGAAATATTTGGAACAAATACTCCATCCATGACGTCAAGGTGAAACCAATCCGCCTCACTACTATTTAACATTTCAGATTCTTCAGCAATTCGAGTGAAATCGCAAGAAAGAAGGGAAGGCGCAACGATACATTTCATTTGACAAACGTAAATAATTAGACTTCGATCACGATTTATTTATGGTCAAATTCGATGGAGAGACTAAACCCTAAAGTTGGACCAAATTCAAGATTTCCGCCTAGCTGGTTGGTAAGCAAGCGTATGAGCTTCATGCCAAGAGAGTCCCCATTGATAAAGTCATTGTTTTCCGATAAACCGCGCCCATCATCCTCGTAAACTAGCTTCATTCTACCATGTTGTTTGGTTAGCCCAATATGGATGTGGCCAATTCGCCTACCTGTAAACGCGTGTTTGATGCTGTTGGTCAACAGTTCATTTACTATCATCCCCAATGGAACTGCAAGTTCCATTGATTCTGAGATTTCTCTAGCTTCAATTATCATATCGATTTCAACATCTTTAGATTGATGCATTTGCAGAATTTGCTTGGCCAAATCGGAGAAATAACCTTGAAAGTCAATATGGTTCAATTCTTCTGCCTGATACAACTTTTGATGGATGAGCGACATTACATGAATACGCGATTGACCTTCCTTTATTAATCCAAGAGCAACTTCATCCTTAATATGTTTCGATTGTAAAAAGAAAAGGCTAGAGATGATTTGAAGGTTGTTCTTGACCCGATGGTGAACTTCCCTAAGCAGCATATCCTTTTCCTTCAATACCTTTTCGATTGCTGCAGATTGATCCGACAACTGAGTGGTGAGAGCAGTAGAATCTACGGTTTCAGTGCGGGCTTTGCTAAAACTCCAATAGAGGATGAGTCGCGCGCTCAAATAAGGGTATATGGTGATAGCAAGCCAATAGCTTCTAATGATACCGATGATGGTAGGTCCAAAAATAAAAGGGTAGAAATAAGAATAGTTAAAAACTAGATAGGTGTTAACCTAGATAGGATTTAAGCAATTTGCTTCTTGATGTGTGTCGCAATCTTCTTATACCTTTTTCCTTGATTTGACGAACACGCTCTCGCGTTAAATCAAATAATTCTCCAATTTCTTCAAGCGTCATTGGGTGCTTTCCTGTGAGTCCAAAATAGTGCCGAATAACATCCGCTTCTCTTTCAGATAGAGTGGCCAAAGACCTTTCAATTTCTTGTCTGAGCGAGTCATTGAGGAGTGAAGATTCAGGATTATGTTCTTGCTCACCTTGCATCAAATCGTACATGTTTCTATCCTCATCCTCCGCTCCAGGAAGTGGGGCGTCCATTGAAACATGACGTCTGTTGTTTTTCATGTTTTGCTTCACATCACCTTCTGGTAATTCTAGCGCAAGTGCTAATTCGTTCGCAGTTGGTTCGCGTTCGTGCTCTTGTTCTAGCTTGGCATAAGCACGATTGATTTTATTAATGTTCCCAATTTTGTTAAGGGGTAACCTGACGATCCTCGCTTGTTCTGCTAATGCTTGTAGAATAGATTGACGGATCCACCAAACAGCATAGGAGATGAATTTAAATCCGCGAGTTTCATCAAATCGTTTAGCTGCCTTGATCAATCCAAGATTTCCTTCGTTAATCAGATCGGGCAAGCTGAGTCCTTGGTTTTGATATTGTTTTGAAACAGATACAACGAAGCGAAGGTTGGCCCGAACCATCTTTGCCAGTGCAGCTTGATCACCTTCTTTGATACGCTTGGCCAGTTCTACCTCCTGATCTGCGGTGATTAAATCTTCTCGACCAATTTCGGTCAAGTATTTATCGAGCGATGCAGTTTCGCGATTGGTTATTTGCTGGGTTATCTTAAGCTGACGCATAGTTGCAATTTTTGATGTTCCAAAGAAATACTATGAAGAGCACCAAAAAAGAAGGCGGTATTCAAGTTTTTGAATACCGCCTTGTTGAAAGCGTTGATTTTCAGTAAGTACTACTCAGCTGGCTTCGCCTCAGGCTTAGCGATAAGAGCTTTTCTGCTTAATCTAAGTTTGCCTGATTTTTGATCAATTTCAATCAATTTAACCTCGATTTTATCACCTGTAGCTAATACATCTTCTACTTTTTCGATTCGTTTCCAGTCTATTTCAGAGATATGAAGCAATCCTTCTTTTCCTGGAAGTATCTCAACAAAAGCTCCGAAGGCCGCAATGTTTTTCACCTTACCGGTATATACTTGACCAACTTCTGGTTTTGCTACAATACCGTTGACCCAAGCCAGTGCTTTGTCCATTCCTTCCTTGTTGTCACAAGCGATTTGAACAACTCCATGGTTATCATCTTCAGTAATTGAGATTGTAGTTCCTGTTTCTTTTTGAATTTCCTGAATAACCTTACCACCTGGTCCTATCACAGCGCCAATCTGGTCTTTGTCAATTAGTATGGTTTCAATTCTTGGAACATGTGGCTTATAATCTGCTCTTGGCTCGGTGATGGTTTTCATCATTTCTCCCAGAATATGAGCTCGGCCTTCTTTAGCTTGATTGAGTGCCTTTTCTAATACTTCATACGCAAGTCCATCAACTTTAATGTCCATTTGACATGCCGTGATGCCCTTAGATGTACCGGTCACCTTAAAGTCCATATCTCCTAAGTGATCCTCATCGCCTAGGATGTCAGACAAAACCTGATACTTTCCATCATCACCCATGATCAGTCCCATGGCGATACCACTCACAGGTCTCTTGATTTTGACACCAGCATCCATTAAACCAAGTGTTCCAGCGCAAACAGTCGCCATGGAAGATGAACCATTTGATTCTAATATATCTGAAACAATACGAATGGTATAAGGATTTACATCCGCACTTGGAATCATTCCTTTTAATGCTCTAAGAGCAAGGTTGCCGTGACCAACTTCTCTTCGGGATACACCGCGAATTGGTCGAGCCTCTCCTGTTGAGAAAGGTGGGAAGTTGTAATGAAGCATGAACTTTTCGCTTCCTTCAACCAATGCACTATCGACTGTTTGTTCGTCAAGCTTAGTGCCTAATGTAACTGTGGTCAAAGACTGAGTTTCACCACGTGTGAATATCGCAGAACCATGAGTTCTTGGAAGGTAGTCAACTTCACACCAGATTGGTCGTATTTCGTCTGTCTTTCTTCCGTCCAAGCGCTGGCCTGTGTCTAGAACCATTTTTCGCATAGCAGCCTTCTCAATATCGTGGAAGTATTTTCCAACGAGTCCAGCTTTTTCAGCCTGATCTTCTTCAGATAAAGTCGCTAAATATTCATCGCGCAATGCCTCGAATGCATCACCACGCTCGTGCTTGGCACTAGCAGAGATCGCAATGGTGTAGCACTTGTCAAAACAATATGCATGAACGGCTTTGGCTAAATCTTCATCATTTGCTTCATGAGAATATTCACGCTTTGGTCCTGTGTTTCCAATCTTGGCAGCAAGATCAAGCTGTGCTTGACAATGAATTTTTATTTCAGAATGTGCGATTTTTATGGCTTCAAGCATTTCTGCCTCACTAACCTCACTCATCTCACCTTCAACCATCATGATGTTGTCCATAGTAGCAGCAACAACGATGTCCAAATCACAATCGGCCATTTGCTCCATTTTTGGATTAACGACAAATTCGCCATTGATACGTCCAACACGAACTTCAGATACTGGCCCTGCAAAAGGAATGTCGGATACTGCAAGTGCTGCAGAAGCTGCTAAGCATGCAAGTGCATCTGGTTGGGTTGATTTGTCTGCTGAAATCAGACTGATCATCATTTGTGTATCCGCGTGATAGTCGCTTGGGAAAAGTGGGCGGAGTGCACGGTCAATTAACCGCATAGTAAGTATCTCGCTGTCAGATGGTCGAGCTTCTCTCTTAAAGAATCCACCAGGAAATTTGCCGGTTGAGGCATATTTCTCACGATAATCAACAGTAAGAGGTAAAAAGTCAACGCCATCCTTAGCGTCTTTATTTGACACGACAGCCGCGAGTAGCATGGTGTCTCCTTGTCTTACGACAACAGATCCGTCTGCTTGCTTGGCAAGTTTGCCAGTTTCTATAGTTATAGTTTCACCGTTAGATCCGGTGATTGTTTGTGTTGTTCCTAACATAATTCGGTAAGTGTAGATACTAAAAAAGGCAATGATTCATTGCCTTTTTTCGACCCTGACTGGTCTGTTATTTTCTTAATTTAAGCTCCTTAATGATACTTCTGTATCGCTCAATATCCTTGTTTTTAAGGTAATTGAGTAGGCTTCTTCTTTTTCCAACCAACTTGATAAGAGCTTGTTGTGTGGTGAAGTCCTTGCGGTTTTCTTTTAGGTGACCAGTTAAGTGGTCAATTCGGTGGCTAAACAATGCAATTTGTCCTTCAGCCGAGCCCGTGTCAGTTGCTTCTGAGCCGTGCTTTTTAAATATCTCGTGTTTCTTTTCGCTTGTCAAATACATACTTTCCGCTATACGTTTCTAAAATTCGGGCTGCGAAGATAGTTATTTAAGTATGAATAACTTATTCTCCAATTAATTTTTCAGCATGGATAAAGATTGGTAAATCTTGTCCTTTAAATCTGAGCGCTTCACAATAAAATCAAGGAAGCCATGCTCCAAAACAAACTCTGAGGTTTGAAAGCCTTCAGGCAGATCTTTTCCAATTGTTTCTTTTACAACACGCGGTCCAGCAAAACCAATAAGTGCACCCGGTTCTGCGATATTTAAGTCGCCTAGCATGGCAAATGAAGCGGTCACACCACCAGTTGTTGGATCGGTAAGTAATGAAATGTACGGCAGCTTTTTCTCTGCTAATAGAGTCAATTTAGCACTTGTCTTTGCCATTTGCATTAACGAAAAGGCAGCTTCCATCATTCTGGCTCCACCAGATTTGCTAATCATAATGAAGGGCATGTTTTTCTCAATGGCATAGTCAATCGCTCGACTTATTTTTTCGCCCACCACAGAACCCATACTGCCACCGATGAACTGAAAATCCATGGATGCGATAACCACTTTTCTGCGATTTATTGCCCCCGTTGCTGTTCGACAAGCATCGTGTAATCCGGTTTTCTTAATGGTAGATGCTAATCGATCCGCATACTTTTTAGTGTCCTCAAATGATAAAGGATCACCGCTAATAATGTGCGGATTCAATTCTGTGTGGCGATTGTTGTCAAAAAGGACTTGGAAATATTTCTGCGAATTAATTCGCTCATGATAACCACAGCTTTCGCAAACCCAAAGTGTTTGTGCATGTTCGTCAGAACTCACCACATGATTGCAATCGCGGCACTTATACCACAATCCTTCTGGAGTTTCCTTTTTTTCTTTAGTTGGGGTTCTAATCCCCTCAGTCATTCGTTTGAACCAACCCATGTAATAGATTTATTGCAGCCTGCAAAGCTATACCAATTTCTAACAGTTCATAGTATAGTTAGAATGGATAGCTAATGGCCAGGTTAAAGGTTACTTCAGGCCTTTTCCAATCACCCAAATTTGGATCACCATTGTTCAATCGCCACTCCTTACGATATTGGTTAGTGAGGGTTTTTGGCTGGAAAAATGCCCAGCGTTCACCCTCAGGTAAATTTGGATCTTTAAGCTGCAAGCCAGCGTCAAAGCGAAGGACAAAAAAGTTAAGGTTGTAACGCAGGCCAGCACCTGGCGCAATGGCAATTCCACGCCAGAAGCTAGTTGCATCAAAATTTGCATTGGGTCTATCAGCATCCTCCCAAAACCAGATGTTCCCTAGGTCGAGAAAGGCGGCACCTTCAAATTGCTTTACTATTTTGAATCGATATTCCAAGTTGAACTCCAGTTGAATTTCACCGACTTGGTCGATGCCATAAGTAGAGGTGTCCGCAACATTTCCTGGGCCTAATGCTCTTGCACGCCATGCTCTAATACCATTTGAACCTCCTGCAAAATAGGATCGATCGAAGGGTAGGGCAGATCTGTTTGCAAGAGGAAGACCTGCGCCACCGAAGAATCGGACTACGTAAGAACTAGACTTAGTAAGAATAAAGTATTTTTTGTACTCAAAATCGCCCTTAACGTATTGTGTGAAAGCTATGGTGTCAATCAAATAGCTTCCATTGTCCTCTGGAAGGTTCAACGGTTTTGAAGCCAGGCGTAATAGATTTCCAGCTGACTCGAATGTGGCGCGGTAGTAATAGAAGTTCTTTAGCGAGTTCGTAATATCTTGGGTAGTGTAGGAGTAAGCAAATCTGCCTGCTGGTATAATATGATTTGAATAGCTGTTGATGAGTAATACATTATTCGAGGAGTTTAGCTGCTCTGTGAATGCATCTGATTTTTGTAGTTGGATTACACTTATGTCTACAGGTGCTATAGTGAGTAAGTCCTGATCTCTCAATCTGAGGGTCCACTGCAAAGTAGTGTTGATTAGATTTCTATCATACTGTGGGCGTCCTTGTCTATCTAAAGCTAAACTGATGTTGGTTTTTGGTTCCTTTATTTTTGGGAGATCGCGTCCTGGTATGCGAAGGAGAAAGTCGGGTATGGTGATGCTTACTTCACTACCATATTCATAAGTATTAATTGGTGTTTTGCCTATTACCGAGTTTTCATCTCCTTCAAGATTGGTGTTTGTATTCTGCCATTCCACTCCGCCATAAACCTTCCAATTCAATTGTTCTGCCCCTTTGAACAGATTCTTGTTTTTATAATTAACAGATGAAGAAATACCGAGATTGCCTGAACGGTTTGTGCCCACCGTTTCAAACATCATCCCTTGCTTAGGGGCTTTGTTCAGATTAACAACCATGTCTAATTGCGGAATACCATTCAATTCTCCATTAGGTTCAAAATCGATGTCAATAAACCGAAAAGTGCCAAGTGCATTGATCCTATCATAGGTGTACTGCATTTTACTTTGAGAGTAAAACTCATTTTTATTTAGAAAAAGGTTTCGAGAAATTCTAGCCGGCCTGACATATGGTTTTCCCTTTGATAGGTATAGGTATTCTTTGTAGAAGGTGCTGTCAAGGGCGTAATTTCTAATTCCAGTGGCTTCAAAATTTTCATTCACAATGACCCCAGATATTTGATGTTTGAGATGTGGCGTTTGAATAAGAGTGTCGCGACTATTTGTCGATGAGATATTTCTTAAGTTTCTAAATCGGATCACTACGTCATAATAGTTTCCTTCAATGTTGGTGTCAATGTCATAAGTCACATGGATTTTTTCAAATGTGTAGTAGCCTATGTCGCGCAATGCCTTAGTCAGCCTGTTTCGTTCTTTTGCGAGTACCTCGGTGTTGTAAACGCTACCTCTTGAAAGTTTAAGTTTTCGAAGTGCAGTGTTTTCTGGTTTGGCAAATTCAGCCTTCAACGAATCGTCTTCGAATGATTTTCCCAAGCGCCTCAATTTGTACTCTGGTCCTGTATTTACAAAGTAATGGAGTTCAACTTCTAAACTATCATACCAGGCTTGGGCATCCACTTCAGCATCGAAGTGTCCATTGTTGTTTAGGTACTTAACCAATTGTTCGGAACTGCGATTTAATAAGGCAGGTTCGAAAATCACAGGTGCTTCACCGACATCTTCTTTCAGAAACTTGACAAATCGTTTTTCTGGATTTTTCCCATTGGCATAATTCCATACGCCAAGGTGAAAATTAACCAATTGAAAGAGCTTTCGATTTGGTTTTTGCTTTAAAATCGAGTTTAAGTCGTCTTCACCCAGTTCAGTAAAAACTGAATCTTTACCATTTATGTGAATTACATTCCTTACTAAAAGGTGCTCTCCTTCCTGCACATAGCGCGTAGGGCGGCATGATTGGAAAAATCCAAGGGACGTTATTAATATGCAACTAAGGAATAATCGGTAGACCATCTAAGCCTGCGCTTATATTTGGCCTCAAATCTACTTTAATCCAAACCTTAGGTAAGTGATCTCAAAGAATGAAATTAAATTAATTCGCTCATTGGCGCGAAAACGTAACAGACTCGACCTTGGTTTCTTTCCCGTAGAGGGAGCTAAAATGACTCAGGAAGCCCTTCAGTCTGAATTTGTAGTGACTGTGGTCTACTATACCAATTGGGACATACAAGAACGTGTTGAACATGTCCGTTATGAGCAAATTTCGGTGAAGGAAATGGCGACTATTAGTCATTTGACCACTCCCAGCAATGTTTTAGCCTTGGTTAAATATCCAGAGAGAGAATTAGAAACTGAAAAACTGGCTAAACAAAAGATTTTAGTCTTGGATGCGATACGTGATCCTGGAAATCTGGGCACCATAATTCGATCTGCAGATTGGTTTGGAGTAACAGATATCGTGGCTTCTACTGATACAGTTGACTGCTTCAATCCTAAGGTTACTCAAGCTACCATGGGGTCCTTGTTTCGTGTAAGAGTGCACTACACAGACTTGGATATATTGGCGGATATTAAAAGAATAAGTCCCGATTTTAAGGTGTATGGTGCCATGCTAAATGGTGATCACCCGAGTGTTTTGCACGAGTCAAGCAATGCTGGAGCGATAGTCATTGGCAACGAAGGTCGCGGTGTGTCGGACGAGGTGTTGAAATGGATAGATCAGCACGTTACCATTGAAAAGGTGGGAGAAGCCGAATCATTAAATGCGGCAATTTCAGCGTCCATTTTGCTATATGAATGGAAGGCTAGCCTTCGAAGTTAAGTGCGACTACGAAGATTCGTGAACGAAGATCGTTTATAGGGAGTGCGAATTGCGTGGCCTCCTTCACAATGACATTGTTCAATCCGTAGCTGAATTTTAATTCTGGAGAGAATTTGAAATACTCCAAGAAGAAATCGAATCCCACGCCCACTTCAAGATTGTAATTGGACTGCTTCAATTTAACAAGTCGTTCTCCTTGCTCATCTATATTGTTATCAGTGAATTGCTGTGAGGCAAGGTCAAAGCCATAGTTGAATCCAACCATCACATACTGTGCGAAATTGTTGACCCGTTTTGATCGGTATTTTAAAAAAAGAGGTGCCTCAATGAAAGTAGATTCGATGGTTTTTACCACTGGTGTATTAAACTCAGTGGAGTAATATTCATAGTTTAAATCCCTCGCAGCGAAGGCTATTCCTGGTGTGAACCTGATTCCGAAATAAGGGCCAAAATGTAGTTCAGATACTACATGGATCACGAGTCCCGGTTGAGTTCCCGTTTCCAATTTAATCAGTGAATCAGATTGTGTCAAGTCATGATCCAAGGCAAACCCATTGCTGCTCATCCCTAACTGAAATCCAAAGTGAAGTTTTTTATTGTCAAACTTTGGGAGATTGTCAGGAATGTCTCTTTGAGCCATATTGACGCCAGAGAACAATGAAATCACGATAAGGATTATAAGCTGTTTCACCTGCATATACCAAACAAAGGAACGAAACCTTAAGGAGATTATTTCTCAGCTAAATAGATTGTTGCGATGCCAAAAGTGAGTCTGTATTCTTTGATACTCTTGAAACCGACCTCCTTCAAAATACTAATGAAGTCACTTCCTTCTGGAAAGGCTTTGACGGATTCAGGTAGGTATGTATAGGCTCTCGCGTCTTTGGAAACTGTTTTGCCGATTAGGGGCAAAATAAAACTGAAATAGAAATTATAGAGCTGCTTCCAAGGAAAGGATTTTGGTTTTGAGAATTCAAGCACTGCCAGCGGATACTTAGGTTTGAGCACTCGATGGATCTCAGATAGGCCTTTTCTCAGATTTTCAAAATTTCGCACACCGAATGCCACGGTTACACCCTCGAAGTGGCTATCAGCAAATTGGATGTTCTCTGCATCACCCAATCCTAAAGTAATGGTTGAGTCTATTTTGCGTTTGATCATTTTGGATTTACCTACCTCCAACATTCCTGCAGAGATGTCAATACCTTGAATTTCTCTTGGCTTTAATCGCATGAGTTCAACCGCAAAATCCCCAGTTCCTGTTGCAACATCAAGTAAGATGGAAGGATTGTATGGCTTCAAAAGCTTGACAGCTTTTCTTCGCCAGCCCTTGTCGATGTTCATGCTGAGCAAGTGATTGAGCAAATCATATCTACCCGATATGTTGTCGAACATGACGGCTACTTGCTCCTTTTTACTCCCCAATTCAGAATATGGCTTTACAGCTTCGGCTTTGTTTTCAATCATTATCCAACCATTATATGTTCTTCCGGATAGGAATAGTTTGTTGTAAGAATCTTTCGAGCGAATGCGAATATGATCGATAGTGTTCCCAATCGACCAATAAACATGCTGAAGATCAAAATATATTTACCCGCATCGCTAATCATACCTGTAATTCCGGTGCTATATCCACAGGTGCTAAAGGCACTAATTTCTTCAAACAGCAGGTCGATGAAACTGCGATCGGGCAGAGCGAGTATGTGCGTTTCTGTCAATGTCAATAAATAGGTGCAAATGATCATACCACCAGCAAAAGTCACTAGAACTGTTGTTGCTTTTAACACATCATCAGTAGGTATTGTTCTGCCTAAAACCTCTACGTTTTTCTTACCGCGGATCGTTGAATAGGTATTGATACAGATCAATGCAAAGGTGGATGTCTTGATGCCACCTGCGGTCGAGAATGTATTGCCACCGATAAACATCATGATAATCATTAAGAATATGGTGCCAATGGCCAAGGAATGTACATCGGCTGTGTTCAAACCAGCAGAACGAACGGAAACTGCTTGAAATGCCGCTGTGATCGTGCTCTCCACAAAATTTTGATCACTCAAAGTATTGTTCCATTCAGCAATGAGGTACAGAACCACGGTGATGCCAATAAGAATCATGTGTGTCCTAACCGCCAATATTGTGCTCAAGTGGGGGCGTTTCCAAGGGTGTTTTAATCGATCGCGCAATAAACTAGGAGTAAATAGGTCAAACAACACTGTAAAACCAAAAGCACCTAAAAGAATAAGGGCTGCAACCAACACATGAATGATATATGCTTTTTGCAAGAATGGGGCGAACATTCCACCTTCAACTGTGGAAAATCCACCATTGTTAAAGGCCGATATCGAGTGAAAAATGCTGAAAAATATCTTGTCTCCTTCCGATTGAAATGGCATTTCTGGTGTCAATAGAAGATATATTAATCCGCCACCTATCACTTCTATCAAAATACTGATAATGAATACTTTGAGAAGCATTTGTTTGGCATTGAAAAAGGAATCCTTGGTTACAAAATCTTCAATTATTTCGTCTTGCTTCATTCCAAACCCTGCTCGGTTTAGGAAAGCTGCCAGGTAAGCGAAGGAGACAATATTCAACCCTCCTAGCTTCATGAGCATCATGATCACGAATTGTCCTTTTAAGCTAAAGAATGTGGATGTTTCAACGGCCGCTAAACCCGTAACGCAAGTAGCGCTCACAGATGTGAAGAGGGCGTCAATGAATCTAATGCCACCTGGAGCTGCGGTCATTTCGGGCATCATTAAAAGTGCTGTACCGGCTGTAATGATGACTAAAAATGAAAAGATGAAAATGGTAGAGGGGTGAAGCTTGATGTTCGAAGTAAGACTAGTCTTATCGCTCAATTCAAAGAATACAACTACGGCCAAATAAACCTGAAGAAATACCACCGAAAGAGCGCTACCACTTTTCAAACCAAGAAAATCGAAAATGGATTCTACTACTGTCAGATCAAAGACGTTGTGCAGAATGGCCTCTGTCAGTAAGATCAGAACCATGATGCCTTCAAACCAATTCTGCCGGATAAACTCGATAGGTGCAAAGTCATAGAATACCTTAGCTAGGTAGTGGAACACATAATAGCCAAAGGATGCCTCTACAATGATTTGAATCCAATTGTTGGTTTCATCATCAAGGTCAAATCCGTGATAGGCGAATAGTGAACCGATCGCGATGAGAGACACCCCAAACGAAATCAATTTTAAAATACGGAGATTCTGAACTTTACTGCTGTAAATGAACAGATTGATCTTCTCTCTGATACTTGTAATGTCCACTGCTAAGCCGTGATTTTGGCGATTTCGTTTTTCAACGTGAGGGCATCAATCGATACCACTCCTGGATATTGACAAACCCAACCACCTGCAAAGTTGGCTAAGTATGTAATCTCGTCTAATCCAAGGCCTGCAGCAAGAGCACAGGTAGCCGTGCTGATGACAGTATCGCCTGCACCAGAAACATCAGCAATGTCTCGAGGTTGAGCGGGGAAATGATGGCTTTCATTCTCGCTAGCGATAAACATTCCCTTGCTCGACAGTGTGAATAATACCATCTCAGTTGGCATAATATCATTCAAAAAGCCATATGCCTCTTGCAATGATTCTGGATCCGCAGATAAATCCTGTTGGTTCAAGCCATCTCTTAATTCTTTCAGATTTGGTTTGAACAATGTTGCTCCAGCGTAGGAAAGGAAGTTTCTTCGTTTTGGATCTACGGTTACCGGTATCGAATGCTGACGTGCCAATTCGATCACTTCTTGAATTAATACGGCACTGATCACTCCCTTATCATAGTCCTCGAAAATGATCGCATCTGGATTTTCATTTACAATGAGGTCGGTGATTCGGTTTTTTAAACCGCTTTGGTCTTCTTTTGAAATCACTTCGCATTGTTCCTCATCCATGCGGAGCAACTGATTATGATTGCTCACCAACCGAGTTTTTACACTTGTAATTCTCTCTGCACTCGAACCTAATCCTTCTATGGATAATTCATGTTTCGACATCAGATCCAGCACTTGTTTGCCTGCAAAATCACTTCCTAGAACCGAGCATAGAATTGGTTTTGCCCCAAGCCCTTGCACGTTCAATGCGACATTTGCCGCACCACCCAGGCGGTATTCTTTCTTTTCAATGTCTAAAATAGACACGGGCGCTTCTGGCGAAATGCGGTTCACACTTCCACTGAAGTATGCATCCAGAATTACATCGCCAATGACCAATATTTTTAAGTCACTGAACTTATCAATCGCGCTTAAAATGTTCTGTTGGTTCATTTTTCCAATTTGTCGATTGCCAAACGAATTCGTTCAATCGCTTCTTTCAATGTTTCTTCAGATGCTGCATAAGAGAGTCGGATGTATTCATCCGCGCCAAAGGCCGATCCATCTACGGTGGCAACGTGTGCCTCTTCCAATAAATACATGCACAAGTCCTCAGCCGTTTTGATTTGTCGATCGCCAAAATTAGAACCCAGCAGTGCATCTACCTTGGGGAATAAATAAAACGCCCCTTCTGGTTCATTGCAGATCAATCCTTCGATGCTTGAAAGCCCGTCAATCATAATCTTTCTGCGCCTTGCAAATGCATCGACCATAAACTGGATGTCTTTTGGATCGGCTTCCATGGCTGCCTTGGCTGCCATTTGACTGATGCTTGAAGGTGCACTTGTAAACTGACCTTGAATTTTTGTGCAGGCCGTGGCAATTTGCTTCGATGCCGCTATGTAACCAATTCTCCAGCCCGTCATTGCGAAGGCCTTTGAAACTCCATTTACTGTAATTACCCTTTCATATAATTCCGGAATGGAGGCCATTGAAAAGTGATGACCTATGTAGCGTATGTGCTCATATATCTCATCGCTGATGATGTGGATTTTTGGATATCGTTTGAATACTTCGCCTAAGGCTCGCAACTCATTTTCGGTGTAGCCTCCACCTGTAGGGTTCGATGGAGAAGAGAAAATGAAAAGCTTAGTATTGTCCGAAATGTGCGCCTCTAATTGCTGGGGTGTAATCTTAAAACCTTGTTCTACTTCAGCCTGGATTGGAACGACTGTACCTTCGGAATATAATGCCATTTCGCGATAACTAACCCAATAAGGCGCGGGAATCAAAACCTCATCGCCTTTGTTTACCAAGCACAACACGGCATTGATAATGCTCTGTTTTGCACCGGTGCTCACCACAATCTGATTTGGATGATAATCCAAGCCGTTGTCGCGTTTCAATTTTAGGGCAATTGCTTCTCTTACTTCGAGATATCCTGGTACTGGGGTATAGTGCGTGTAGTTTTCGGCCACTGCTCTTTTTGCCGCTTCTTTGATGAAATCTGGAGTGTTGAAGTCGGGTTCGCCAAGGCTGAGGTTTATGACGTCTACACCCTTAGCCTTGAGGTCGCGACTTCGTTGCGACATAGCAATGGTGGCAGATTCGGCCAAGTTCTCGATGCGATCAGAAAGTATCGTCATGCGTTTAATTAAGTCGCAAAACTAATGAATTGCGAGTCGCAGCGGCATTTTTACGATTGTTTCAATTCTTTCGAATTATTGTAAATCAATGTTTCGAGCATTCAATATTCAAGGCGTAAACTTGCAGCATGGAATGGATAGAAATAATCATTGAGGCTCTTGTCTCAATTGTTGCAGTAGCAGCCGCAATTTGGATCATTTATTTTGGCCTGAATCGATATTTCGCTGCGCAGACTGAAAAGTTAAACCGCGATTGGATGGAAAAGAAGGAAAAAGATTTCCTGCCTATTCAAACGCAGGCCTATGAGCGACTTATTTTATTTCTAGAGAGAATTCATCCCGAGCGATTGGTTTTCAGAGTCAATAAGCCGGGAATGAGTGCACGATTGATGCAGGCTGAAATTTTGAAATTGATCCGCGAGGAGTTTGATCATAATTTGGCCCAGCAACTTTACATAAGCAATGATGCATGGAATGCCGTGAAAGTCGCTCGGGAGGAAACTTTCAAAATATTGAATCACGCTGCTGAGAAAACGGATGCAAATGCTTCCAGTTTTGATTTTAGTACTGCCATTATCGAAACGGTAGATAAGTTGGAAAAGGTTCCTACGGAAGTTGCCGTGAATATCTTGAAAACGGAATTCAGAAGAAGACAGGTGGGGATTAGGAAATGAGCCTATCGGATGATTAGCTGATTAAAAGATGAGTCGATTAGAAGATGAGGTAATGTTTCACTTTTTCAATGAGGTAATTAGTCAATGAGATAATTAGACAATGAATCATGAGATAATTGGACAATTGTTTAATGATTCTCGCAAAACGATGGTAACCACATGCTGTCTTCAACCGTTCTACTTACAGCAGAAGCTCAGACTGACGGGCTATATAGTAATTGATTATTGGGTATTGAATATTCCTCTACTTCACCAACATCAATCTTCCTTCAAAGGTGTTTTGTCCTATGAAGTCTTCTGAGATTACCTCCATTTTCCAGTGGTACACGCCTTGTGGAGCTGGGTAGCCAGTAATGGTGCCGTCCTAGCTTCGGTTGCTTCGGATCGCTAAAACCAACTCAAAGCCTAGATCTAAACAAGCACTCAAATTTCTTGATCCAGAATGTGAAGTAGGCGAAGGGTCGCTTCGAATTCATTGATTTTTTGGGAGGATAACTCGCTTTTGATAGAATTCAGTTCTTGGCGTCTGTTCAGTTTGTGCATCATTCGCTCGTAGATGCTCAACTCGGCCAATCGTTGAAATGCGTTTTGCTGCTGAATCTGACGGTTCGTATCCAACCATCCATTTTCTTTGATGGCAGCTTGTCGGTCGAGTAGCGCTGTCCAGCACTCGGCCACACCATCGCCATGCAATCCTGAGGCGAGTTTTACTTTGGGGCCCCAACCCGATTCGGCTGCGGGAAAGAGATGCAAGGCCATTTCCAATTGCTTTTTAACTTTTCTAGCGGGAATGAGGTTGTCTCCATCGGCTTTGTTGATGATGATCAAATCTGCTGTTTCCATGATGCCGCGTTTGATGCCTTGCAATTCATCTCCTGTGCCGGGCATGCCCAACATCATGAAGGTATCGGTAATGTTGATGACTTCGGTTTCGCTTTGGCCCACACCTACGGTTTCGATCAAAATCACATCAAAGCCTGCGGCTTCGCACAACAACATGGATTCGCGAGTGCGAGCCGATACTCCACCCAAGGTGCCACTGCTGGGACTGGGTCGGATGAAAGCCAGTGGATCGCGACTCAATTCTTCCATGCGGGTTTTATCTCCAAGAATGCTTCCTGCCGTTCGAGAGCTGCTGGGGTCAATGGCCAAGACTGCTAGTTTCAATCCTTGTTGAGTAATGTGTCTGCCCAAAGCCTCTATGAATGTGCTTTTCCCTACGCCAGGTATGCCCGTAATTCCAATACGGACACATTCGTTGCGATGTCCATAAATGGCGTTCACCAGTTGGATCGCTTGTTCGCGGTGTTCTGGTTTCTGACTTTCTACCAAAGTGATACCCTTGGCCAAGGCCAGTTTATCCCCCGATTTGATGCCGTATATGATTTCTTGCAGTTCCAACAGATTTCAAAGAGAAGAAAAAAAAGCCATGGGTGTATATTTATCGCCATGGATGAGTTGGACGATTTTATCGAAGAAACTGAAACTGAGGTGGAGTTGGATCCAAGCATTACGTGGAAAAATGTGTGGTTTTCGATACTCTATAAGCCTAACCCTACATTCGATTTCATCTTTCATACGGATCGGAAAAAGCATTTGTGGGCCATATGGCTCTTGCTTGGCACCTTGTCTGGATTGATACAACTCATTGATGCTCCCGAACTCGCAAAAACCTATGAGCCACTTTATGTTTTAGGAATAATCCTCGGGGTGGGTATTGTCATCGTTGGGTTTTATGCCTTGATGTCATTGACATTGAAATACGTTGGAACGTGGATTTTCAAGACTAAATCCACTTTTATGGATTTGATGATTGTTCAGGCATGGGCAGTGATGCCTAGCATGATGTCCTTGTTATTGCAAATTGCGGTTTCTCTATTAATGCTCTTTGTTCACCCTGCTGGAATTCATGGTCAGGCTGATTTACCTGAATTCGCCTCAGTCATGGTGGGGTTTGCACGGAATGTAGCATTGGTTTGGTCTATCGTTTTAACCATCATTGGAGTAAGGCATTTGCAAAAACTCAGTTATGGAAAGTCGATTGCAAATTATCTGATTTCATCTGTAGCCATTATTACGGTGGTGTTCGGAATTTCGATGTCCATAGCCTATTATTATCAGCGATTTGTTATACATGAAAGCAGCCAACGCTATTTGGAAATGAACGATTCGTATGAAGGGGTAATTGAACAGCAGTAGATGAGTGAACCTTTGCTAGATGATGATTTTAGTCAAAAAGACGAACCGCCTATTCGCTTGTTTTCTACTTCTATGTTGGTGACCAGCGCTGTACTCTTGTTCCTAGGATTGATCTTTAAAATTCAGCATTGGCCTATGAATGCACTCATGATTCTGGTGGGCAGTGGATTGGCATCTGGAAACGGAACGTATCGAGCAATTGCACTTCAGAATAATCCGGTGGAACGGGCGATGCGCCTGTTTGTTCCGATCCTAGCATTATGCATATTGTTCTTTTGGTTGCAATACACATTGGCGGGGTTCGCGGTCTTTTTTGTCGCAGCATTAATAGCCGCTGCCATAGATCACACCAAGATCAATAAGTGATAAAAAGATTAATTAAAACCGTGATCAAAGGCCACCGTAAGCTTGGTGTCGCAGTCGCCTTTCACCAATTCACTCACGGTCACTGAATATTTGTTACCCATGTCAATATGATTTCGCTTCAGGAATTTGTGATCAATATGGTAGCCTTTCAATGCTCCCATTTCTTGATCTTCCAAGGCTAGTACACTAGCTTTAAAATCTAGAATGATGGCAATTTTTCCATCGCCATCTGGATGTGGTCGCATGTCGATGACTTCGGCCAAGGTTTCGACCGTGACATAGTCACAATTATTTGATTTCTGGCCTTGCTCTTTGCAGCCAAAACTGAAAAACGTAAGGCCAATAAGGATGGAGGTATACCTAGCGTAAGAACTTGCTGTTCCAAACATTTTCACTGAAATCTTTTGAGTACATAATGCCAACAATAATGGCTAAAGTCATAATAAGTGCGGAGCTCATACTGAACATGAAAAAGCGATAGAAGAACTCTGCTTTTGTGTCGGAAAACTGCACTGGCACCAAAAGTGCAATTAAAGCCCCAACAACAAGGGAAGTAGAGGCGAGTGTGCCCATATGCCTGAATGGATATCGTAAAATATGCTCTTTCCAACTCATGTCGCCTCCCCACTGATGGATGTAATAATAACGTCCGTTCGGCAGTTCAGCTAAAAGAATAGGGTCTTTAGTGCTGTCTTTTAAGCGGAAACGTTCTGCGGGGGCAATGATGCTGAATTTCGAAAATCGCAGTCCTGTAGAAGCTTCAATATGTTTGACTTTTCGGATGGCTTCGGCAGGTACCTCTCCTTTAAATAAAGTACTATCCAAAAAACGCAATCGGTATTTTGTACAAATGCTTTCTATTGCCTCAAGATTAAAAATCATCGATGGATCTAGAAGTTCCACAATGAGTGAGTCAACTCCACTCAACAATGCAGAGTTGTAAATGCGATCTGAAATAGCGGCTTCCTTCTTTGCGTCAACGCTCAACAATCTTTCTGCTTCAGAAAGGATGGCATTTTGAGAGATCTCAATTTGAGCTTTTTCTAGCTCGGTTTTTAAATTAATGTCTTGCATGATCAGTTGTTTTTCATTTTCACTTTCTTCTGTCGATTGCGCTTAATGCGCTTGATTTGAAACCAGATGTAGAGGCTGAAAAACGATAGGAGCATCAGAGCGACAAATCCCAAAACGACAAATTCTCCTGGTTTCATTTCGTAAATGTAACAGTCGAAAAGTAATCTGGTTCACCAAATTAGAAATCGGCTTGAAATTCTAAATGAGATTTAAAATCAGACCCAATCCGATCGCGATCATCATGATGCCAACCACATTTTGTAGAAACGAAATGGTGACCTTTTTCATGAGTTTTTTGCCCAATATGGCACCAGAAAATGCAGAAAGTGTGGCCGCGGTCATTAGCCATGCAGAATCCAATATTGTGGCGAAATCAAAGTCCATGGCATAGGTGCCTATGCGCATGGTGTCGATGAGGCACGCGATCACGATTCCCGTAGCCACAAATTGCTCTTTTGAAAGTGGAAACTTGATTAAAAATGCGCTTCGTAAAGCTCCCTGATGACCGGACAATCCGCCAAAGAACCCACTGATGATCCCCCCGGGGATCAGTAAGTTTTTATTGAATTCCAAACGCTTAAGAAATGGAATGAGTTCCAGCAATGAGAATAGGGTGATCAGAGTTCCAAGTGCCACATTGATCAATGATGTATCTACCATTCCAAACAATGAAATAGTCTGACCATCATCCAATTGCGATAGCCAAGACAGAAACTTGGCTCCGAAAAAGGCTCCTACAATGGCCGGAATCCCAAATCCCAAGACAATCTTTTGTACGGCATGTTTGCCGATGAGTGTGAGCTTAAAAAGATTGTTCAGGAAGTGCACAATTGCCGTTGCAGCCACGGCAATTTCAGGCGGGAAAAACAAAATGAATGCCGGTGTCAGCATGGTGCCAAGCCCAAATCCACTGAAGAAGGTGAGCATAGAAGCACCAAAAGCTACGGCTATTACAATGACAAAATCCATGGGTCAAAAGTATATGCAGTGTGTACTGCCATGTTTTCTAAATGTTAAGAATCGGCATAAAAAAACCGGAGAATACCTGTTGTCGCCAACTGTATCTCCGGTGAAGCACCCCAAAAACCTTGTTAAGATTTGATATAGAAACGCAGTCGCTGTAAGGTTAATTATTTTCAGGTCGATCTTTTAGACCACTTGCTCATATTTGGGGACGAGTAATTTTAAATCGGACCTTAAATGAAGTTGACTGCAAAAGAATCCATTGCTTGGATTCAATCTCAGAGATCTATTTATCCAAAAACGTTTGACAAGTCGGAAAAAGCATCGAAGGAGCAAATTGTTGAATTGTTGGAAGCTGCTCGCTGGGCACCTAGTCATAAGATAACCCAACCTTGGCGCTTCGTGGTCTTTGCAGATAAAGGCTTAGAACCGCTTGTGAAATTTCAAATTGAAATGCTGCAAATGAGCAATGCGGCTTCTGAAATTGTTGAAATGAAAAGTGCGAAGTTGAAATTGAAGGCGGAACAGTCCAGTGCCATTATCGCCATCATTATGAATCGCGATGAGTTGAAGCGAGTTCCAGAATGGGAAGAAATGTGTGCGGTTGCATGTGCCGTTCAAAACATTGCTTTGCATGCTTCCAGTTTAGGCCTTGGTGGATACTGGAGCACTGGGTCATTTACCAATCATGATAAAATGAGATCCTACCTTGGATTGAAGGAACAGGACGTGCATCTAGGCTGGTATTACCTTGGTGTGTCGAAAAACGATCGAGAGGTGAAACGGAGTAGGTTGGAGGTAGAAGATTTCGCAGAATTCAGATTGGGCTAAAAAGAAGTATGTGCCCTCCTCTTGTCTCCAAGTCTCAGCGGGCACATACAATCAACCACCACTTCCTTTGTATTTGTTCAAACTAACCCTAATATGAAATCCAAATACACTAAGAAAACAGTGTGTCGTTCACTTTGTTCGCGGTGATGTCCCAAGAAAAGTTCAATTTTCTCTTTAAGCCTTGTTTTTTCAAGGTTTCCGCAAGTGAAATATTTTTTTCGATGGCAAGCATATGCTCAGAAATCTGCTCAATATCCTCGGGACCTGCGTACAAAGCAGCATCGCCTGCTACTTCTGGTATGGAAGTAACATCGCTACAAATGACAGGCGTGCCTGCCGCAAAAGCTTCAATTATTGGTATTCCAAAGCCTTCAAAATAAGAAGGAAATAACAAGGCTTTGGCACCGCCCATTGCCAAAACTAAATCGTTGATAGCCAGATGTCCAGGGAATATAATATCCTCGGCATACATAGACTGAGCCAATGCTTCGTCCATTTCTTTGTAATGCCACAATGGGTTTCCGACCAAGACCAATTTGGATGTTCCGCCTGATGTTTTGTATTGATCGTAGGCCTTTACAATTCCGTGAATGTTTTTTCGATAAGAGAAATTTCCTACGAAAAGAAAATAGTCGGCATTCCTAGCATACTTCGCCTTTGCCTCGGTAATTTCGATGGGTTTAAGCTGTCTAAAAGCAGGATTAAACCCATTGTGTGCAACATGGATTTTAGACCGATCTACTCCGTACGTATCACTTATATCATTTGCGGAAAACTCGGAAACCGTAATGATTTTATCCGCTCGTTTTGCAAATTCAGGAAAATAAGATCGGTAATAACTGGAATAGGACTTCGGTAAGTCTTGAGGTCGATGCTCGAAGTTTATGTCGTGGATGACTGGAATTTGCTTGACTCTTGTCCGTGTACTTAAAAATCCATCGGGCGAAAAAAATAGATCTGCTTTCCATTGCTTCAACGCTTTAGGCACGCTGTACTCAAAGTACATTCTATACAGCAGTGGGTGCCTCGCCTGAGGAAAAAGTTCTTTTGCCCAAACATTATCGCTGTAGATAAACTCATCATCAAACGTCCGATCGAAGAGAAATAAAAATTCATCCTCGGGGCGCATAGCAACCAATCGCTTCAATACTTCATGGCTGAACCAACCAATTCCATCAAGCTTGCCTGATAACAGTAACCGAGTATTAACTGCAATTCGCACTACGCGAAAGTATCATCAGAAGTGAATGAATAGCAATCATTGGGACGAATGGTCGTGATGTGTTGCGAATCACTCAATGGATATAGGCTTATTGACATTCGCCAGCTTCGTAAGAAACATTGGAACATTCGGCCACACAGGAGTAGCCATACGTTTTTTTGTCGCATCCACAAACGGGGTCGTATTCCTTGGTGCAAAAGCAGTTGGCATCAACTTCGGCTTGGCAGCGATTGCAACTTTGTGTTGCTAATCCCATGAAAATGAGCAAACAGCTGAAAAGTATAGGTTTCATCAAATACGATTTAGTTTAATTGGACGTAATTTGTCTTTCGGTGTAGGTATTCCACCAACGACAAGAATGAAGAAAAATTTTTCGGCCAACCTTCTTTTTTTGATCGCGCTCAATTTGTTGATCAAACCCATATACCTTTTTGGTATTGAGGTAGGCATTCAAAATACCGTTGGGACGAGCGATTATGGGCTTTATTATGCCATGTTCAACTTTACTTTTTTGTTCAATGTCTTGCTTGATATGGGTATAAACAATTACCAAAAAATCAAGGTGGCGGAGAATACTCAACTCGGATTGGGTAACATGGCGACCCTTTTGCCCCTCAAGCTGGTGTTGGGGGTGGTATATATGCTGGTTACTGTGGTTGTGGCCCTTATAATTGGCTTTGAAACGCGTTATTGGTACTTCATTGCTTGGTTGATGCTGTCCCATGTTTTAAGCGCGTTTCTACTCTTGTTAAGAGCTAACTTGAGCGGTATGCAGCTCTTTTTTCGTGATAGCATTGTTTCGGTGATTGACCGATTGGTCTTGGTTATCGGAATCGGATACATTCTTTGGTTCGGTACTGAAACCTTCAAAATTGAATGGTTTGTCATCTTTCAGGTTGTGGCTTATACGATTGGGATTTTGTTTGCCTTGGTTTTGACTCCAGCTAAAAATCGTTTCCCAACAATGAATTTTTCCATCTCCAACGGGTGGGCGATGATTCAAAATACTTGGCCATACGCACTGCTCATTTTGTTGATGACGGCATATAACAAACTGGATGGAATCATGTTAGAGCGATTGGCAATAGATGGTTTGAAGGAGGCTGGAATATACGCCCAAGCATACAGAATCATTGATGCTGGCAACAGCTTCGCCTTCCTATACGCGGGGATGTTGCTTCCGATTTTCGCCAAGTTGCTTGCCCAAAAGAATGTGACTCAGCTCAAGGTGATGATAGATCAAGGTGCTCGATACTTGATTCTACCTGCAGCTTTGGCGGTGGTGGTTGTGTTTTTTCATAGTCAATCGTTTATGGCGCTGTTATACAATCAAGAAGTGGCTGAGTCGTCCATCGCATTTCGTTGGTTAATGGGGTCATTTCTCTTCATCTGCATGGCCTACGTTTATGGAACATTGATCACGGCAGCCAACGAGCTTTCTGCATTGAATTGGATTGCGTTTTCGGCCGTGCTGGTGAATTTCGGCTTGAATTTTTGGCTCATTCCCATTCTAGGGGCTGAAGGTGCGGCAATTGCAAGTTTTTGCAGTTTGTTTATAATGTCTGTAGCGCAGATACTGTTTGTTTCTCGAATAGCCGGTGGTCACGATTTTAGATGGCTTGTTAGAACGATTTTAGCCATAATAATCCTGATTGGGGCATGCTACCTTATTAGCGAGTCAGAATTGTCCGACCTGATGAAATTGCTACTAAGCTCTGCTGCTGCCATTGTACTTCTTGCGATCTTAGGATTTAGAAAACAAGATTTGAAAACGATGCTTCCTCAGGATGAATAGAGAATTTTTTTAGACATCCATCGTTTGGCTTTCTCGAAGAGCTTAATACATACCTTTGGCCGCCTACAAAGCGGAACTTCAACCGAGAACTGAACCTAAATTATGGAAGATAAAGACTACCAAAAGAACTTTGATTCAACCAACCTACTCGTCTTTCTTTACAGCTATCGCAAACCGATAATTATCATCACAATGGCCGCAGCAATTATCTCGGCTGCCGTTTCATTGATGATTCAAGAGAAGTTTTTAAGTACTGTGATTCTATTCCCAGCTTCTACGAATTCGATTTCGAAATCGTTGATGACGCAGGATGTTACGGGGAAGCTAGATATCAATGCTTTCGGTGAGGAAGAACAAGCGGAACAGTTGCTGCAAATTTTGAATTCGGATGAAATCAGTGGATACATTCGAGATAAGTACAACTTGATGAAGCACTACGGCATCAAGAATGATGAAAAGTTTGCCTTGACCAATACGGTTAAAGAGTACCAGGATAATGTGACATTTAAACGAACCGAGTTTAATTCGGTGCGAATTGATGTGCTTGATCACAACAAAGACACAGCAGCGATGATTGCTAACGATATTGCCGATAGATTGGATACAGTTCGTACTCGAATGCAGCAGGATCGTGCTCTCATAGGTCTTCGGATTATCGAAGATGAATACAAAAGCATGCAGGCATATATGCTTGGAATGGATGATTCGCTCACTGCCATTAGAAAAAAGGGATTGACCGATTTTGAGGTAGAGGTCGAGCAGCTGACAAAAGCCTACTATGAAGCTTTGGCAAAAGGAAATTCATCGCTTGTGAAGGAGTTGGAAAAGAAATTGGAAATCTTTGCTGAGTATGGTAGTGCCTACCGTTCACTGACAGAAAACCTAGAGTTTGAAAGAGAACAACTGGCGTTACTGCGTGCTAAGTATGAAGAAACGAAGGCGGATGCTACTCGATCGTTGACTACGAAGTTTGTGGTAAATCGCGCTTGGCCCGCTGAAAAAAAGGCTTATCCTATTCGTTGGTTGATCGTTTTAGTAAGTTCATTCTCCGCATTCTTGTTGACCATTTTGGGCATCATTGCGATGGAGAATTTCAGAAAGATCAAATAGCACCAGTGCCCGCGTGCTTTCTCAAGCAGACATAACAAAGTGGCTTTATTGGCTAGGGGGATCCTTCGTGGTCGCTCTTGGATTCTTTATCTATTTCGAACAGTTTTGGATCGTAGGCTTGCCCATTGTTTTGGCCATTGTGACCATTGCGCTTTTCAAGTTGGATTGGCTGTTTATGCTAATCACCATTTTGACTCCATTGTCCGTAGCTTTCGAAGATTTGCCCGGTGGTTTTGGGCTCTCTTTACCAACGGAACCACTCATCTTCGGTTTGATGTTAGTCTTTCTTTTTCGCGTGTTTTACGATGGGTATTTTGACTCGCGGGTGTTGTTTCACCCCTTAACCATTGTAATCATCCTCAATCTAGGTTGGATTTTCATTACCATTTTTTCGAGTGAAGAACCTTTGGTCTCAGTCAAGTTTTTCCTGTCAAGGCTCTGGTACGTGATTGGCTTTTTCTTTATCGCCACACAGGTTTTTAAAAACCCAGATAACATCAGGCGATTTCTCTGGTTCTTCATTGCGCCATTAACACTCGTTGGTGTGTATACTGTGATTATACATTCCACGCACAATTTTGCATCGAAACCAGCACATTGGGTCATGCAACCGTTTTTTAAGGATCACACCAGTTACGGTGCCATCTTGGCAATGTATTACCCCATTGCTTGGACTTATTTGTGGAGTAAAAACTTAACCCCTACAACCAAGGTGGTGGTAACCGTGATTATGTTGTTGCTCACTGCGGCACTTATCTTTTCATATACCCGAGCCGCTTGGGTGAGTTTGGTGGGAGCCTTAGGGATTATGGCAGTTATCTTGTTGAGAGTTCGTTTGTGGGTCATCGGTCTGATGTTGGTTTCTGTGGCTGTAGGCTACTTCGCCTTCGAAGAGCAGATCATGATGAAATTGGAACAGAATCGACAAGACTCGTCAGATGATTTGGCGGAACACGTGAATTCAATCAGCAATGTCGCAACAGATGCTAGTAATTTAGAGCGAATAAATCGTTGGAGTGCAGCGTTGAGGATGTTTGAAGAAAAGCCACTCATGGGTTTTGGACCGGGGACCTACAAGTTTAAATATGCTCCGTATCAACACTCATCACAGCTGACGATCATTAGTACCAATTTTGGAGATTTGGGTAATGCACACAGTGAATACTTTGGCCCCCTAGCAGAGATGGGGTTTTTCGGATTATTAACCTTACTCGCAATAATTATTGTAGCCATCTACAAGTTCGTGATGGTCTATCATAGGCTAAAGAATCGGGAACTTAAGATAATCTTGATGGGCGTTTTTCTGGGCTGGTGTACATACCTCATTCATGGCGTACTCAACAATTACCTTGACTTGGACAAGGCCAATGTGCCGTTTTGGGGATTCTTGGCGATTTTAGTGGCCATTGAGATTTATCACTCAGATAAATCAGAGGAAGTGACAGCTTACTAAAGCTACATCATCGTGAAATTCTTCTTTACCTCGATGAGCGTCTAAGGCTTCGAATATTCGAACGTTTAGTCCGCTCATGGTGTAGATTGATCCATCCTTAAAGAGTGAATCTAGAACTTGTTCGTTGAATGGAACACCCAGTTCATTTTCAAGTTCGATGAGTCCATCGGTATAGGCCACCATAATGGCATCAGGACCCAGTTTAACAGTTCCAATATTCACGCTAGGGAATTCTTCAAACATTCCCAATCCAACACAGCCATCAATCAGTTTTACTAGCTTACCATTATTGATCAAATGGGGTGGAGGATGGGCAGAATTCACATACTTAAGTTCTCTTGTTTTCGCGTTGAAATTTGCCAAAAACATGGTGATGAATCGCTCACCTTGGGCGTTTGACCAAACTCGGTCGTTTAGGTCGAGTAAAATGTCTTCTATCTCACGATCCTTCTGAACATTACCTCGAAGACTTGTTTGAAAACTGGCCATTAAAATGGCTGCAGAAATTCCCTTACCACTTACATCTGCTATACATATATAAAACTCATCTTCAGAGACGCGAATCACATCATAGAAGTCACCGCCAATTTCTTGGTGAGGGTGATAGGATGCGGCAACTTGCAATTTGTCATCATTAGGGAGTGTGCTTGGCAGAAGCATTTCCTGCATTTCGCGAGCCATTTCCAATTCTCTGTTCAATACCTCTTGCCTCAGATTCTGCTCTGTTAAACGTTTGTTCTCTGCGGCAACAGCAGTAATATTTGCTAAGGTTTGTATGAAAGGCAAATGTTTGATAATGGGACTTGCTCGGAGCTCTTGTTCGTCTAAATCTCCAAGTAGCACAAAAGCAATGATGTTCTTTTGGTGAAAAACTGGAATGACCACGTCAAAGCTTTTTGATTGCTCTGATCCAATCATTTCCATCACCGTGATGTCTTTGATGTGAACCAAATCCTCGTCCACATTTACACTTCGCTCATCATCGCTCACTCCATAGGATAGAGCATGATTCCACCGTTGACCTTCTTTTAGAAAAATCAGTGCTTTACCAATGTTGAGTTGATGTTCAAGAATGTATTGAAAGAGGACAAAAAGTTCCTTTTCGGGTAGGTTATTATTAATGGCGTTGGTTAACTCCAACAGTGTGTTCAACTTGAACTCACTCACCCTTAATCGACTAACATTTCCTCCTTTTGAAATGTGCTTCAATCCTAGCCGAATGTATCTTTTTTAGTGCAATTATTTGCTCAAATTGGAAAGTGTTGCCAGTTCCTTGAGCTTTTTTCGTGCTTCACCTGCCGGTGCACCAAAGTAGGTTTTTCCACCCTCCAACGATTTTCCAATGCCTGATTTTGCAAGGATGACCGCACTTTCTCCAATCGTGACATTTGCAATACAACCGACTTGTCCCCACATAGTGACCTTGTCCTCCACGGTTACACATCCCGCAATGCCCACTTGCGCGGCAAACAAACATCGTTTGCCGATTTTAGTGTCATGGCCAATATGGACCATGTTGTCGAATTTGGTGCCTTCACCAATGATGGTATCACCCGTCACACCCCTATCAATGGTGCAATTGGCTCCAATTTCAACATTAGGTTCAATGATTACTCGACCGCAACTGATCAGCTTTTCAAATGTGTTAGGTCGCGTTTTGTAATAAAAAGCATCACCTCCAATGGTGGTGTTCGGATGAATGATGGCGTTTTCGCCCACATGACAATGATGGCCGACACTCACATGAGCATGAATGATGGCGCCTGCTTCAATTTTCGCCTTGGCTCCAACACTCGCCATAGGATGCACCTTGGCTGTTGAGTGAATTTCGGCTGTTGGGTCAATTCTATGTTCAGAAAATTGAAAAGGCTGGAAGTGCCTTATAAGTTTGTTGAAAGCCGTGAAGGGTTCGTCATGCAACAACAATCCTTTTCCCTGAGGGCAGTCTACTTTTTTATTGATAATGATGATGGTTGCTGCCGACTTCAGCGTTACGTCATAATATTTTGGGTGATCTACAAAGGCTATGTCGCCTGGTTCTACCACATGTATTTCATTTATTCCAGAGGCCTTTAAGTCCTCTTCTCCAATAAAATCGCAGCTTAACAGCCTGCTCAGTTCAAGCAATGACCGTGGCTCAACTAGTTTCATTTTACTCGCTCAGAATAAGAACCATCGCGAGTATCTACCCTGATCATTTCGCCTTCGTTGATGAATAAAGGAACGCGTATTTCGGCTCCCGTTTCCAACGTAGCTGGCTTCATGGTGTTCGTGGCTGTGTCTCCTTTGATGCCCGGTTCTGTGTAGGTGATTTGCAGCTCCACTTTAGGAGGTAGATCACAAAACAATGGTCGTTCCTCCTCCGCATGAAATACAATTTCGCATTCCTCACCATCCTTTAAGAATGGAGCACCATTGATCAATGCTTCTTGAATAAAAATCTGATCAAAAGTCTCATTGTGCATGAAGTGATATCCTTGGTCATCCTTGTAAAGAAACTGATAAGGTCTTCGTTCGATTCTGACTTCTTCCACCTTTGATCCCGATGGAAAAGTATTCTCAAGTACTTTACCTGTGGTGATGCTCTTCAGTTTTGTTCTAACAAATGCAGGACCTTTGCCAGGCTTAACGTGTAGAAATTCAATGATGGTGTATAGGTCGTTATTCCAATGGAAAGTAAGACCGTTTTTGAAGTCAGAAGTTGATGCCATGTTTTATTTTTTGCTGGACAAATTTAGTTTTCAGATTGCTTTAATCCTGAAAGTTCGCATGAATTGCACTAATCAGCACTTCAGGCTCGGGACTACCGATGAAAAGTGAATGCCTTTTCCCCTCCTTTTCATAATGGATCAATACAGCGGGACCCATGGCCACATTGTAAAGCCAACCTTTTGGTGTAATTCGGATTCCAATGCCCCACCACCATTTGGGGTGAATGATTTCGGTGGACAATACTTTGGTGGGTTTTACTTTGAATGAAATGATGCCAATGCCAAAGGACACTTTGATGTATTCCCGGGTAACAGTGATGGTCAGTTTATAGAACAGGAGAAATATTAAAGGCAATATGAGAATGGGGGAAATGGCTTCTTGCCATTGTTCTATTTGCTTTCCCTGCACGAACATAATACCAGGAATTGCAAGTGCGAAAAATGCAAGTACGTATGTCAACATTCCGTACTGAGCGCGTTGGTAGTCCATTGTGGAGGATTTAGTTTAATCGAAGTTATCAATTTCGTAACACCAAAATTTGAATTCCATGTCGTCCTTTCAAAACCAAGAAATTACTTTAGCTGCCTGTGAGAAAACCACTCATCATAATCCTTGTTTTTTTAAGTCCGATTGTTTTGAGGGCAAGTGGCGGTAATGCGACCCAAGGTGTGCGATCGCTTGCCTTAGGTGGAGCATCACTGACGCTCTCGGATGAATGGTCGCCCACAAATAATGTCGGTAGCATTGGCATGGTTGACCGATATTCCATTGGCTTGGGTTACGAAACGCGTTTTTTCCTTCCTGAAGCAGGTTTGCGATCGGTTTCAGCCGTTTTACCTCTAGGTGGCGGGTCATTGGGGATTGTCGGGCACAACTATGGTTTTGCAGGTTTTGCAAATAATAGGGTGGGGCTGAGTTATGGTCGAAAATTGAGTGACTATGTCAGCCTAGGAGTTGGCGTGAACTACGTGCAAACACGCCTTGGCGATGTGTATGGGAGTCGATCCAACGTAGTAGGTGAGGTAGGTATGCTGGTCATGCCAAGCGATAAAATTGTGCTCGCGGCCAAAGTTTATAATCCAACGCGCTCCAAACTAGCGGATTTTAACGATGAACGAATACCAACCGTGTTGAGTGTGGCTGGTCAGTATATGTTTTCAGATAAGGTTAGCGCGATGTCAGAAATCGAAAAGGACATTGATCTACCGGTCAATTTGAAGTCGGGTATTGAATACAGCCCAGCAGAAGAGATATTCATTCGTGTTGGTTTCGCCACTTTGCAGACGAGCCTTGGTTTTGGTGTGGGATACAAATGGAAAGATCTGCAAGCCGATGTGAGTGCCAACTGGAATCAAAACTTGGGCTACAGCAGTGCGATCTCAATTGCCTATAGATTTGGTAATCGCAAAAAGCAGGAATGAAAAAGTCGCTCATTCTATTTTTGGTCTTTATAATTCCAATAGTGGGATGGTCGCAGGAGAGGCCAGATGATGATAAACAGGGCGCCATTGATCAAATCATAGAGTTGGTAAGTGAGAATCTGGAAACCGAGGATTTGGATTTCACCACTTTTTTAGAAGATCTCAACTACTATTATTCACATCCATTAAACCTGAATAGAGCGTCTCGCGAGGATTTGAAACGATTGCTTTTCTTGAGCGATTTTCAAATTGAATCATTGCTAGATCATATTCGAAAAACAGGAAAGCTAAAGTCAATCTATGAACTGCAAGGAATTAGAGGCTTCGATTTGCAGACCATTGCTGTCATTGAACCATTCATTAGAGTGAGCGAATCTTCGGAACGTGCCGATCTGAGTTGGGATGCTATCAAAGAAGAAGGTAAACACGAGGCATTTGCCCGATACCAGAGGGTAATTGAAGAGATGGAAGGATACGCGCCCATCAGCGATTCGGCCCTAGCCGCTAATCCAAACAACAGATACTTCGGAGATCCGTCTCGTATTTTGACGCGATACAGATTTCGTTATCTCAACAATATCAGCATCGGAGTGACAGCCGAAAAAGACGCAGGTGAATCATTTATTGGAGCGTCTCAACCACAGGGGTTTGATTACTATTCAGCGCACGCCTATTTTGGAAATTACGGGATTGTCAAACATGCCATTGTCGGTGATTATCAGGCGCAATTTGGTCAGGGATTGACTTTTTGGACCGGCTTGGCATTTGGGAAATCAGCGGATATTACAAGCATAAAAAGAAGTGCGCGTGAAATCACACCATACGTTTCTGCAGATGAAAACAACTTCATGCGTGGTGCAGCAACGACCCTTCAATTAGGGAGCTTTGAGGTGACGACTTTCTTTAGCAACAAACGCGTGGATGCTAATATTACCGCACTTGATTCGACCTCAGAAAGTGATTTTTTGGTATCGGAATTCAGTTCGTTTCAGACGAGTGGGTATCATCGAACTCCAAATGAATTGCTAGATAAAGATGCCGTGTGGGAATTGAACACTGGCGGTCATGTGCGCCTGACACGCGATCGATTTCAAATTGGAGCAACAGGAGTTTACACGGATTATTCTGGGGCGATCAACCCGAGCACGCAGCTCTATCGAAAGTTCGAGCCAACCGCTAGTCCATTTGTCGTGGCTGGATTTGATTACCAGGTTATGGTGCGAAATGTATTGGCATTTGGAGAATTCAGCCAACGATTTGATGGAGGAACAGCATTCATCAATGGCGCTCTCATTAGTCTTGATCCTCGACTCGATGTATCTCTTTATCATCGACATTTTGACAAGAACTACAACGTGCCCCGCAGCAACGCGGTGAGCGAAAGCAGCCGAACGATCAATGAAGATGGGTTCTACTTTGGTGTCAACGCCAAACTGAACAAAAACTGGACGCTGAAAGGGTATTATGATCTGTTCTCTTTCGCTTGGATGCGCTTTCAGGCCAAAGCACCCACCAAGGGGAGCGAGCTACTGTCGCAACTCGAGTTTAGACCGAGTCGCACGTTTTCATCCTACATCAGGTATCGGTTTGAAGATAAACAGGAGGGATATGACCTTGGCGTGCAACCCACCGATGAGATTGGTTGGAGACACCGCCATTGGTATCGCCTCAATTGGCAATTGACCCTGAACAAGGTCTTTACCCTCAGAAATAGGATTGAATACATCCACGTGGACCTGCCAGAAGGCGATGCACAAAACGGATGGATGATTTACCAAGACTTGATTTACAAACCAAAATGGCCAGCGAAATATCAAATCAAATTGCGTTATGCATTGTTTGATACGGACGGCTACGACAGTCGCATTTATGCTTATGAACATGATGTGTTGTACAGTTTCAGCGTCCCGGCATATTATTATCGCGGCAGTAGAGCATATTTGATATTGGGTTACGACCTCACAAAATGGAGCGACCTGACGGTGCGATTAGCTCAGACCTTTTATTCTAACAGAAACACCAACGGTAGTGGTTTAAACACCATCGATGGCCCTGCAAGAACAGAAGTGAAAGTGCAGCTCAGGGTTCGTTTTTAATGGAGGTATTGTAGTCTTAACGATTTACTCTTATCATTGAATTATGAACCATATTCAACGCAATACACTGATCCTCGCCTTCCTTCCCATTTTTTCTTTTGCTCAAACGGTACAGACCTATAAAGGGGCTTATGGAGTGGGTACGGCTGAATATTCTTATACAGAAAACGATAAACTTCAGCGCATGCTCACCGGGCGGTTTGTCTATTCTGACACGTTAAACATCGCAGGTCGCGGTGATTGTGCTGTAGGCATGACGGGTATGTATGTGGACGACAAAAAATCGGGCCCTTGGGTGTGTTCGGTGAAGGGCATCGACAACGAAAGCAACGAAACGGTGACCGGGCCATACAAGGATGGTCAGAAAATGGGGTTGTGGACGCACAGGATATCCGCAGGAGATAAGGACATCAAGGTGGCCACGGCATCTTTTTACCGAAATACATTCAAAAACGCGTTTAGCTATACCTACGAACCTGTTGAACCGGTTGGGGTGTATAAGAAGCTAAACGTGGTTGGAGCATTTGATGATAATGGAATGTATGATGGCGAATGGAAAGTGACTTATACCAATATGAACGATGTGGTTTATGAAGACATCATGCGATACCAGCACGGGGTGCTCGCTTTTCGCCTGAAACGCGAATTGGAGACGGGAAATGAATTGGAAAGATTTGATGACGAACAGCGGGTTACGGCCTTTTTCCAAAACCTGCAACTTCCAGATTCGAATGCGGCAGTGGGGGAGACCAAGTATGGCATCCTCAAAAAGATGACGAAGCATGAGATCATCATTCCATTGATGAAGTCTTGGAATGACAGTCGCACTGTGAACGTTGGAAATCAGTATTCGGCTTCTATCCCAACCATGATTGTTCCTAGAGGTGAGTTTGGCGATGAGAAATACCTGCGTTGCGAGCAGGACATCGTTTTGTGGATGGAGACCCCAAAAGGACATAAGGAATGGCTCGAAGAGCAGAGAATTTTAGAAGAATATAACTCAAACATCAAGCAAGCAGATCGAGCCTTGGAAGCCAAGGAATTTGAAGAAGCATTGCGATTTTATAAGGTGGCGAGTAACGTAAAAAAGGACGAAACGTATCCTGTGGGGCAAATCCCGAAGGTGGAGAAGATGATCAAGGATCGCGACACCAAAAATCGATTGTTGGAATCGGTCAAAAACAAGGTAGATGTATTGAATACCGAGCAGAATTCTATTACGGGTAATGAGGAGTTTTTGAAAAAGCAGAAGCACTTGGCCGAAGCCTACGATAAAGCATATACCTCACAACTGGATAAAATCAAAGAAACTCATTCAAGCGTCCGAAACAACCTAGAAAACAATAGCGAGGATTTGATCTCCATCACCGAATTGGAATTGTACGAAGCCGACCTTGTTGAGATTTTATTGCTACAAAATAAGCTGAAGGAACTGATCGGTAAAGACACCAAAGAGTTGGAAAAAGAACTGAAGAAAATCGAAAGTGTTACGTTGATCTCGAATAAGATCAAGAAGGGCTAGACTTCGTAATTAAATCATTGAACGATAAGGCGGAGGGTAAATACATCGCCTGCGGTTTCGACCACAACGATGTACATACCAGCCGGCCAACCGGTAATAGTAAAGTCTCGTTTTTGACCGAGCGGATCATGTAATAAAAGTGCACCTGTAGGACTGAAAATTCGGGTGGACCTTACGGTCACCTTAGACTCATATAATCGAAACTGTCGATTGGTAGGATTGGGTTGTAAATAAACCGATGATCGAGATTCATTTGATGAGGCAGTTCCCAAAATGATGGACGAGCAACTGGTATCGGAATTACACATTCCAACTACAGTTAAGCAAACTTCATATTCACCCGGTTGCATGTAGTGATATGTTCCGTTCAATGACGAGGTGTCTATTGTTCCGTCACCAAATTCCCAAGACAAAGCTGCAGAAGCCATTGGATTTAACCATTGGAAAGCCACGGAATCACCACTCACGAAAGATGAAAAGGAAGCATCAACCATAGGTTGCTCGAAAACCTGATGCGAATCTGTACCAAAACACCATCCATCGAACACTGTGATTGAATAAATGTGAGAATCTGCAGGGTATATGGTTCGCGTGGAATTCGATGTGTTGTCATCCCACATGTATGATTGAAAACCTAAAGTTGATACAAGTGAGATAGAGTCACCCGCACAATACAATGAATCTCCACTAATCGATACTTCCGGTAGGTTTAAGACTTCAATAAAAACCGTGTCGTATCGAGAACAAGAGGTTTGCGCCTGTGCTACGAAATATTGGGATGAATCAGGACTGACTTCGACCGAGCTCGAGTTGGACAATGTAGGCCAAGTGACCACTCCAGAACCGGATGCAGCGAGTGTGATGGTATCTCCATGGCATATCGATGTATCGGCCGGTACATCCAAAAATCCAGGCTGACTTAAGGTCTGAACGGCCTTTTGTGCAGTATCGCTGCATATTCCGTCCATTACGATCAAGTAATAGGTGTTATTGACAGAGTGAATCACACTGACGGAGAATGCAGAATCGGTATTAAACCAAAGGTGATTCAATCCGGTGTCGCTGGCAGAAATAAGTTCGATGCTATCCCCTTCGCAAGCACTGTTGGGGCCAACTATGGCTGCATTTGGTGGTGATTGTACACTTACTTTGAAACTATCAGTGGCGTAGCATCCCGAATCGCTTACGGTTACCCAATAAGTTGTTTGTATGGCAGGGTTAACTGTAATTACAGAATCTAAACTACCGTTAGACCATATATAGGAAGTACCGCCACTGGCAATCAAAGTATCTGTTTGGTTGGCGCAACTTATACCCGAACCCGAAATGGATGCATTTGGCAATGAATAAAACGGAATAAAGAGGGTGTCGGTCGAAACCGTCCCACAACTATTTGTGGTAATGGCATATATGCTATCCGACCCAAACAAATGGGCAATTGAGCCTGTTTCGCCCGTGGACCAGTTGGTGCTGGTGAAATTGCTTGAAACCGAAAAGGTCAATGTATCTCCCTCGCATCCTAGGTCCGTTTCTAATAATATGGAAGGTTGATCAGTCTCTACCTCTATCGAAATGGTATCTAAATATTGGCAGAAATTAGATTGTGCATACAGTATTAATTCATGACTTGAATTGGCCATGTATTCAATTATTGTAGTGTCCGACCAAGCGGTGTGCTGAGTGATGATTATGTTGTCAAATTCATACGAATCCAAATCATCGTGTACTTTGGCTCGAATGGTAAATTTTAATGAATCATAACCAGGCGCCAGCACTCCAATTAGTTCCATGTAATCAAAGTCGCCTGTAATCCCTTCGGGATAGAAGGAATACTGCTTCGTGATTGTATCCATTCTACTATTTCCATTTTCCCAACCATTCACAATCACTGAGAAGTATTCCGTGCTATTCTGCAAGTCTATCCATTCCCACACATCCATTTTAAATACCAACGCTTCATTGGGATTTGCAGAAAAAACGCTGGATGTAAACGTGGTGGTGGTGGTCCCATTCGTATGAGCCGTTGACTTAAGGCGCCCTGATTGGACAGACATACAAGAGGTGCAGTAGCTAAATGAGGCAGTCGTGGACCATTGACTGGTGCTATTCGTGCCGTTGTTGTAATTGAATGATTCGATAAAAAGCGTGTCAGTTACCTCGGTTTTTAACCAAATAATATCCTCGGCTATGACCCCAGATGTAAAGGTCAATAAAGCAGAATCACATATGGCGGTGTCCCCTTCGTTGATGCCGGCATCAGGCGTGTAGATGATAACATGTGAAGTATCTGAAAATAATCCACAGGCTGATTCATACATTCCGAGATAGGTACCAGATTCTGTGATTGTATCTATAGGTATAGAATCCAAGTCAGTTGTGATCCAATTGTATTCAGAACCACTATTTACATAGTTACCAATTATATCTGCAACCTCGCCCTCACAACCGTAGAAGTTGGGCACGTTAATGGAGCTGTATTTCGATTGGATCCGGATATCTAACTCCTCCGAAGATTGACAACCTGTGTTTGTGTCAGTCACTGTCACGGTCAGAACACGTGTAAATGGGGATGGATAGGAAGAATTTCCAGTGTATACGATGGTTGGAATCGTATCAAACGGGGTACTTACGTACACATTGCTACCATTAATTTCCCAATGGTACATATGTCCGTCAGTCGAAATAATATCGGCCGTTTCAAGAGAATATACACACAGAGTATCATCAATGACATAGATATTCGGTGGGGACACGCTATCCATTTCAATGCTTTTTGTAAATGTTGTGCAAGGAGTGGTGACCGTAACAGAAAAAGTGCCCGCAGAATTAATGACAATTTGTTTTGAAGTGGATCCTGTGGACCACAAGTATGAGGTGCCTAAGGGAGCATTTAAATATTTAGTGCCTCCGCAAAAAACCGTATCGACCTCGAACTCGCTGCTGTTGGATGCGGTGATGGGTAGTTCTGAATCATAGACGACCGTTTTAATCACATGTTCAGCGCGACAATTACCCGATGATACGGACAGCATGTGGCCTTTGATTGGCGTATTGACAATAATGGAGTCGGTACTCCCCGTAGATAATAATTGACCATTTAGGTACCATTGACGGATACCCGCAGGTAAACCAGATACATCGAATACCAGGTCGTTTTCGTTGCACAGTGTGTCCTCTCGCGGTTGGATTGTAGCGAGACAGGAATCCATTTTAAAAACGGCACAATAATCATCGGAAATAAAGAAATCATTGAGGAGAAAGGACACCCCAACAAGATTGGCATATTCACCAATCGTCTGTTTATGCCATGTCGTGCCCCCGTCAGAAGAGGTGGATACACCACCATCATGGCCTACGCCAATGATTTTATTCAACCCATATGTGGCCACCCCACGCCCGTAAACTCCCATTGAATGTATAAGGCTCCATGAGGTACCTTGGTTAAGAGATTTATAAATTCCACCTCCATAATTTATCGCATAAGCTAAGCTGTCATGCACGATTGAAATGTCTTCTACATTGGAGGCGAAATTGTTTAATGTCCAGCTATCCCCTGAATCGGAGCTTACATAGACTCCGTTATCGGTCGCGGACATACCCAGATATCCATTGTAGAATTCGATATTATTCCCATCCACCGTTTGCAATCCTGAAAGGGCAGACCATGAACTTCCTGAGTCGGTAGTTTTATACCATGCGTTGTATCCAACACCGAATCCAATACTTGCATCCAAGAATCCAATATCGTAGAGCTCGTCACTCAATGAAGAACTAACAGTGGTCCAAGCATCACTGGTTTTCAAGGTGTTGTTAGAGCTGGAAGTGGCAATAGCAAAGTCTGGACTCCAGTGATGTATAGCATTGAATTCTTGTGCGAGATTTCCTACTGGAGTGTGTTGAATGAAGTGCCATGTAGAACCAGAGTCAGTTGAAATTCCTGATCCGGCATACGCTCCTACATACAGGTTGCCAAGGGTATCAGTGACCACATCGCTCATGTCATTCTGTGTCCCAAAGTAATGTTTGAGTTGCCATGTAAGACCAGCATCATCTGAGAATAGAATGGCTCCAAAATCTCCAAACAGATACACTTCATGCCCACTGATCCAGCGTATCGTGTACAATTGGTTGAAATGAAATCCGAGACTATCTTCTAAATCATCTTCTGTAATGGAGGTCCAATTGTTTCCTGAGTCGTGGGTTACTTTAATTCCTTGCGAACCAGCTACTATTCCTGTATCTGCGTTCACGAATTCCATAGCATAGCTCGCAAACATGCTAGCGGAATAGCTTATTTCTCCTGATTGATTCATTCGAACAAAAGCCGATGGTGTGATTGCATACAAAAGGTTCGAATCAATGTAGGAAGCATCTCTAAAATCGAATGTGGAATAGGGTCTCTTAAATTCAATTATACCGAGGTTTTCATGAGTAATACACTTAATGAACGTTTCATTCACTACTATGAATTCTTTCGAAAATTGTTGTTTTAACCAGCCGTTGGACCCCATGGTTGTTACTTCTTGCTTGTAATTCAAGTCAAGTGCAGTTTTTTCAACGTTGTAACTATCGGCATATAAAAGATGATCATCATCAATAAATCGAATCAATCTTCCACCACCTGATCCTCCACCAGAACCGGAAATTATTTGAAAAGACTTGCCAAAATCGGTCGTTCGCCAAAGACAATTTCCCGCTCCAGAAATATATCCAAGGCCATTTGAATTCATGGTAACTGTACGTATCAGATTACGTTCCGTAGTCGCCCAATCTCTGAGTTCAGTATAATGGAAGCTATCCCATCCGTTATAGGTTACAGCAATGGCTCTTTCAGAAATGGCAAAAAGCGCGGTGTCTTTGTTTAAAAAGAATACATCCTCCGGAGTTCCGAGACCAAGGAGCCTTTGTGCTTGTGAGAAATTCACACTTGGAATTATAAATAACGCCACAACAAAGATCCAGGCCTTTTTTAGTGACAATGGAGCCAATCTATATTCGGGGTGAAGGGTGCTCATTAGTACGAATCAAAGTTATTCTTTTTCACGCATGTATTCGTCTATGCCAACCTATGTCAGACGGTGGTTGAAGAATTGAGAATTATTGGGTGTGTTGAAATAGTGGGGCTCTGCTCTTTGATTTACTCCATGAAAAAAGCCCTGTCGCTTTGCAACAGGGCTTCATCATCTAGTGACCCCGACAGGATTATTTAGATGATCATGTCTTATTCGAGAAGGGAATCAAGCCTGATTCGCTTCGCTCACCTTGGTCTTTTTCCATGTTCATAAATTCAAATTCGCTTCGCTCTTTGATTTACTCCATGAAAAAAGCCCTGTCGCTGCGCAACAAGGCTTCATCATCTAGTGACCCCGACAGGATTCAAACCTGTAACCCTCAGAGCCGAAATCTGATATTCTATTCAGTTGAACTACGGGGCCCAATTGAGTGCAAATATAAATTTCCAGCAATGGGCGCGAAATGAAATTATTCGGTGAGTCTATTTGCCGCTTATGTAATTTCAATGCCCTTGATTCTTCCTATGTTCATCTTCGTACACGAAGAGAATTTTTCGCCTTCAATGAAATACCCATTCCTCTATTTAATAATCGCCATAGTTTTGGTGTCTTGCTCCAATGTTGGTGATGAATTACCCACTTTTAGACTGAAATCACTGGACGGTGAAGTGATTACCGAACAGGATCTGAGTGGAAAAATCACGGTTATCAATGTTTGGGCTACGTGGTGCCCGAACTGTCTGAACGAATTGGATGCACTGAACGCTCTCGAACAAAAGTATCGTGGTAATCGTTCTGTCAACTTCTTGGCGGTTTCCGATGAGGATCCAGCGAAGATTCAAGCCTTTCTGAATAGAAGACAATTTAACTTTAAGCAAATCCCAAGAGGTACTGAATTGACTGATGCCATACAAACAAAGTGGGTGAAAACGCATCCTCAGCATATTTTACTTGATCGAAACTTGACGGTTCGTTATGAATATAGCGGAGAGTTGGATAATGTGGTGGAAACCTTGGGGGCGGAAATAGACCGTTTATTAATTGAATAAGAGATAATAGCATTGACGCACGATCTATTTCACACGAAATCAAAACTGAAGACATTACAGTTTAACTCCTTAGCAGATGTCAACTCTGCACACTGGGGGCAAGTGGTGGGGGAGAACAACGTTTATCTTTCGGTACCCTATTTATCAGCGTTGGAAGATGCATTGAAAGAGAATATTGAATTTAGATATACAATGTTCTATTCAAATAAATCGCCAGTGGCGGTGTCCTATGTCCAGATCATGCATTACAAAGACAACGACATCGATCTCGATTCGGGATTTTGTCATATCGGTGATAAATTGAGGAGCAAATTGATCGACACCATTGATGCTCGCGTGCTGATTTGTGGAAATGTATTTGCTTGTGGTGAAAATGGATTCGCTTTTACATCTGAAATAGAACCTAAGGAGGCGTTCATAGCCTTAGCGAAGTGTATGAGGCAAATGGCAAAGGAGAAGGAATCGAATGGTCAGATTTCGTTCGGATTGCTGAAAGAGTTTTGGCCAACATCTTTGAAAGACTCAGATACACTGGAGGAAAGCAATTTTAGAGGATTTGAAATTGATGTGAACATGGTGTTGAATGTGTCTCCAAAATGGGAGTCATTTGATGATTACCTCAATGCGATGTCGACAAAATTCAGAACCAAGGCAAAAGGAGTTATGAAGAAATCGGCTCGATTGAAAGTCGAAACGTTCGAATTGCAGCAGATCATCGACCGTCAAGAGCGTATCGAGGAATTGTACTTGGCTGTGCTGAACAACGCAGAATTTAAGTTTGGTGAATTGAATGCCAAGGCTTTCATAAATTTCAAACAAAATTTGAAGGACAGATTTGTGTTTCGAGGATATTTCTTAAAAGGAAAGTTGATTGGGTTTATTACCGCATTTATATGCGATGATAAAGCCGATGCGAACTATATCGGATTGGATTACGAATTCAACAAGGAATATGCGGTCTATCAACGAATGTTATATGATTTGGTGGATTTGGCCATTCATGAAAAGTTGGTTGAGTTGAGATTGGGTAGAACAGCAGAAACCCTCAAGAGCAGTGTTGGTGCCGAGCCAGTGAATATGAAATTGTACATCCGACATCGAAATAGTTTTTCAAATTCATTGATTGGTCCATTGGTGTCGAGTATTTCGCCCAGTGAATTTGAGCTTCGACCACCATTCAAAAAAGAGTTCGCCTAGCCCATGGATTCGTTGACACAAATTGTATTAGGAGCTGCAGTAGGTGAGGCTGTGTTGGGTCGAAAAGTCGGTAACAAGGCTTTGCTTTGGGGCGCGATTGCAGGTACGATTCCAGATTTGGACGTGCTGGCCAAGGTCTTTACTGATGAATTGACCGCTACTGAAATGCACCGTGGGTTCTCGCATTCCATTCTTTTTGCCATACTCTTTTCGCCCATTTTAGGTTGGCTTGCCTCGCGCATCCATCTGAAATTGAATGTAGATTGGAAAAGTTGGGCGTGGTTGATGTTTGGATCATTGGTCACGCATCCGATGCTCGATGCCCATACTAATTGGGGCACTACCCTGTTTTGGCCCTTCGAGTATAAGGTGGCATATAACAACATCTTTATTGTTGATCCACTCTATACCTTGCCATTCCTAATATGCGTCATATGGGTCATGACGCTTAGGAGAGATAACCCAAAAAGAAGCAGAATAAATAAAATCGGATTGATGATCAGTTCGAGTTACATGTTGCTTACGTTGATTTCCAAAGGAATTGGATACTATCACTTTCAGAGGAGTTTAGAAAATCAAAACATCGACTACACCAACATGATGACCAATGCCACTGTCTTCAATAGCATTCTATGGACGGCTACGGTTGAAACGGATGATCAATACCTCATCGGATATTATTCGCTGTTGGATGTGGGTAAGGAGGTCGAGTTTACCACATTTGATAAAAATCGCGATCTATTGGGGCCAGCGGCTAATGAGGAAATTGTCCATCGATTAGGCAAGTTGGCTCAAGGTTGGTACATCGTCCTCAAAGAAGGCGATAAGTGGTATATCAACGATATGAGATTTGGCCAAATCGGTATATCGAACGATCCGGACAGTTTTCCATTTAGCCACGAGATTTGGTATGAAGATGACGTATTGCAAGTAAAGCAAAGTCAACGCAATCGTGAAAACATGGGGGAGGCGCTGGGCCAAATGTTCAAACGCGTTCTGGGAAAATAAAAAACCGAACACTGAAATAATGTATTCAATGTTCGGTTCAATGCTTTTATGCGAATTGGCAAACGATGCCTCCCATAAGCAACATCGTTATAGCCCAATAACCTGCGTTGATAACAATGTACTTCCAGCTTTTACGCTCAAAAAGTGCATTGGTGGCCAGTATGGGTAATGCGATGAAAAGGCCAGCGACAAATCCGTGAAGCGCACCGTGCTTAAACGTTCTGAAATCTTGTCCATACTTGGCAATGGTTTCGTGAAAAAAGTTGTAAATCTCTGTGCCCTCTTGTCCAAACCCAGGTTCATTCATCAACATCGATTGAAAACCCATTTGATGGATTGTAATCCCGAACATGGCTAGGGCAAGCATGCATGAAAAAAGGTAAGTTACTCCAAATATCAAGGGCATATTTCCGCCCTGAATTTTCTCCTCGGTCATTCCAGATTCATTCATCCAGGCGGTTCCTACCACTTTTGGGTGGTACCATATAAAGCCGATGACCATAGGTATTAATGCGGCAATTGGAATTATCCAATAATTAAACTCTAACATGATTTAGTGGTTGTTGGTTTAAACAAATATAGAGTACTCATATCTCGTTGAACGCAAAATAAATGAGTCGAAACGAGAAGAGAATCAATACAGAGCCGATAGTGATAAAAAGCTTCCTCAAAAGCACGGGTTTCAGCTGGGATTGTAAACGGTCTGCTAAAAGCACCTTCGAGACGTCAGTGATGAAAATTCCTGCAAGAACCGATATTATATAGGAGTTCACTTCAAATCGAGAATCGAACTTGGATTCGGCATATGTGAGTAGGGCAATCCACACAAAAAAGACAAAGGGATTCACAAAGTTGACGAGAAATCCCTTCGCAAACGAACTGGGTAGTTTGCGGTAGGATTGTGTGGATTCAAGGGCCAAAGGTGTATACGGCTTAATAATATATTTAGCTCCAAGGATGATTAAAACAATGGAACCTAAAATCGCTAACCAAATCTGTGTATGGGGCTTCTGGAATAACTCGATGGCTCCAAAATAGAACAAGGCGACAATCAGTATGTCGCTGGCTATAATTCCAAGCGCAACGCTTAACCCAGAACTCTTCCCTTGTTCTAAACTGATCTGAAGCAAGGTGAAAAACACAGGGCCAACAAATATGATGGTGCCTATGCCAGCGAGTAAACCTTCGAGTATGGGCATGAAATAAGGGTTATCATAAAATGGATTCGAAGTTGTGATTTTATTCCGATTAGGAGAGTTGATTCGGAGGTTTATCGCATAGTCAGGACCTTCAAATGCCCTAATCGCTTTGCTCTTCGATTTGCTCCATGAAAAAAGCCCTATCGCATTGCGATAAGGCTTCATCATCAAGTGACCTCGCCAGGATTATAAAAATGATCCTGACTTATCCGAGAGGGGAAAGAAGCCCTATTCGCTTCGCTCATCCCTGTCTTTTTCCATGTTCACAAATTCGAATTCGCTTTGCTCTTCGATTTGCTCCATGAAAAAAGCCCCATCGCATTCCGATGAGGCTTCATCATCAAGTGACCTCGCCAGGATTCAAACCTGGAACCTCCACAGCCGTAATGTGGTGCACTATTCAGTTATGCTACGAGGCCAAAACGGGCCGCAAAGATAAATGAATATGTTACTTTAAAAAGTGGAATTTAATTCTCCGTTTATTCGACACCATTGGCATCTTTGTCTCAGAGAACTTCATTATGCCAGCAAATAAATTCGCATTACTTCGTTATCGAATCATTGATCGTTGTATTCGCAACCGCGGCAGTAAGGCCTATCCCTCTAAAGAGGATTTGCGCTTCGCATGCGAAGAAGCATTGTATGGAAGTGATGGAGAACATATATCGATGTCAACCATTGACAAGGATATTTGGGCAATGAGAAATGAAGGTGAGCTAGGTTACTATGCACCGATTAAGTTCAGCAAAGAGTATGGAGGATATTATTATGAAGATCCTGAATTCACCATTTCTGAAGTTCCACTGAATGATGATGACTTAAACGCAATTCAAGCAGCAGCTGAAACGCTTTATCAGTTTAGAGATATTCCACTATTCAAGCAATTCGATTCTGCGATTGAGAAGATTTTTGATCGAATGAAGATTTCTACTTCCAAAGTTGAATCAAAAGATTCGGAAGTGATCCAGTTTGAACGAATTGGAGACTATAAAGGGAGCGAGTTTTTACAACCCCTGTACAAATCATGCTCAGAGCACGTTCAAGTGGAATTGATTTACCAAAAATTCATGGATGCTGTAGTGAAAACATATCTGTTTGAACCTTACATTCTGAAAGAGTATAAGAGCCGCTGGTATGTTATAGGCATGGAGACGGGAAGTGGTAAACTGAAAACGTTCAGTCTCGACAGAGTGGAGTCAGTAACAGAAACAGGGGTGAAGTTTAAAATGAGTGTCAAATTCGATTCTGCTAAATACTTTGAGCATTCTTTGGGAATTACGGTAACGGATGATGCGCCTGAAAAAATTGAATTGGAGTTTAGTTCAGAAATGGCTCCTTATGTCTTAACCCAAAATTTGCATCCAACTCAAAAGATATTAAGGTCGGATAATGAAAGCCTGTTGATATCGTTAGACTTAATTGTGACGTTTGAAGTGATAAACACCATTTTGAGCTTTGGCGAAAACGTAAAAGTGTTAAAACCAGAGCATTTGAAAGAGAAGGTTAAGAGAACGCTATCTGAATGTTTAAATAGTTATGATTAAATGTGAAGAAAATATCTATTCATCTTATTGATTAGATCACTGTAACTAACTTGTTGAGGGTCAGTAGTTTCGGTCTGAACTAGGGGTTCATGTTGAAGGACAAACGTAGATTTGGCGCGGATTTCAGCGAATTTGGCATAAAATGAATACCAAGTAAAACATTTCAAATAATCAATAGGTAATTGGTTTTTTTATTCATTTTTTTTGGTCAATATTTGTTCGCTCAATGAGGGGGCGATTTGGAGCCGAACATTGAAGCCACATAACACTTACTTAATGCTTGAAAAAGCGCATTGTTGTATTTTGAAATCTAAAATTAAATGATCCAACCACACGAAGAAGTTTGGGAACGTTGTCTCGAAGTTATCAAGGATAATGTGAGTCTTCAAAGTTACAAGACATGGTTTGAGCCAATCAAGCCAATCAAAGTAGCAGATGACACGCTGACCATACAGGTCCCAAGCCAATTCTTTTACGAATGGTTAGAAGAGCATTACATCAGCCTTCTTAAAAAAACGGTGAAGAAAGAATTAGGCGATGAGGGTCGTCTTGAGTATAGTATCGTAATGGAAAATAACTATACCACTTCAAAGCCGTACACAGTTCGAATCCCTACATCGAACATAAGCACTGTCAAGAACCCATCAGTTAGTATGCCGTTGGATATTGGTAGCAAGTCAATTAAGAATCCATTTATAATTCCTGGGTTGAAAAAGGTGGTTGTTGATTCGCAATTGAATCCAAACTATTCCTTTGAAAACTTTGTAGAGGGCGATTGCAATAGACTCGCACGTTCTGCTGGTTTTGCCGTAGCGCAAAAGCCTGGAGGAACTTCATTCAATCCACTATTGATATATGGAAGCGTTGGTTTAGGTAAAACTCACCTTTCTCACGCGATTGGAATTGAAATCAAAAAGAACCATCCGAATAAAACGGTACTATATGTTTCTTCGGAGAAATTTACTCATCAATTTATTGATGCGGTAAGAAACAACACTACCAATGATTTTGTGCACTTCTATCAAATGATCGATGTGTTGATCATTGATGACGTTCAATTCATGGCGGGCAAGGAGAAAACGCAAGACGTATTCTTCACCATTTTTAATCACCTGCATCAAACGGGTAAGCAAATCGTTCTGACTAGCGATAAACCACCGGTAGAAATGCAAGGGATGGAGCAACGCTTGTTGAGCCGCTTTAAGTGGGGATTAAGTGCCGATCTTCAGGTGCCAGGTTTGGAAGCAAGAATTGCTATCCTTGAGAAGAAGATGTACATAGAAGGTATTGAATTGCCAAAAGAGGTAATTGAATACTTAGCTTATAGTATTACGACAAACATTCGCGAGTTAGAAGGAGCTTTGATTTCTCTGATCGCTCAAGCTTCACTAAACAAAAAAGCGATTACGCTTGATCTTGCAAAGCAAATGATCGACAAGTTCGTGCGAAATACAGCACGCGAAGTATCTATTGACTACATTCAAAAAGTGGTTTGTGATTATTTCGATCTTCCTATCGAGTTGATGAAATCTAAGACTAGAAAAAGAGAAGTAGTGCAAGCGCGACAAATAGCGATGTACTTTGCCAAGCAGTTGACGAAGGCCTCATTGGCTAGTATTGGAGCACACTGTGGTGGAAAAGATCACGCGACTGTATTGCACGCTTGTAAAACAGTGAATAATCTGATGGAAACTGATAAGCGCTTTAGAAGCTATATCAGTGATCTAGAGAAAAAAATGGCTATACAATAATTGATTTCAAGGTTTGAATTGCCCAGCTTTGATTCATTTCAAGGTTGGGCTTTTTTGTTTATTACCACATTATGAAAATGCTATTTGTTTGTTTAGGAAATATATGTCGCTCGCCCATGGCCGAGGGGATATTTCGCGATAGGGCTACCTCGCTTGGCTTGGATATTGAATTTGATTCTTGCGGCACAGGCGATTGGCACGTGGGCGAAGAACCAGATGAACGGGCCCAAGCATGCATCAGAAAGAATGGCAGTGAAATCAGTGATTTGAGAGGAAGGCAATTCGAGCAAAGTGATTTTGAAGATTTTGATCGGATCTATACCATGGATGAGTCGAACCACAAAAATGTGTTGAAGTTGACAGATAACCCTCAACATAAATCGAAGGTTAAAATGTTGCTCAATGAAACACATCCCGGAAGTAACATGTCTGTTCCAGATCCATATTTTGGAGGTGATTCTGGGTTCGATGCTGTTTACAAAATGCTAAGCCAGGCCGCTGAGAAAGTGCTAAATGAAATTGGTGATGACGAAGGGTAGATTGCTTTTAATTCCGAGCGCGCTGAGCGAAAATCAGCCCATATCCTTTTTGCCATCCAAAACCTTGGACGAAGTATACTCCTTGAAACACTTCATTGCAGAGCGCGCTAAAACGGCTCGACACTTTTTGAAGTCGATAAAGATTCCGACTCCCATGAATGAACTGGTTGTCATGGAAATGAAGAAGCATGGAATGGAGGACTATGCAGATCTTCTTGCGCCATGCATGCTCGGTATGGGTGTGGGATTACTTTCTGAAGCAGGCGCGCCAGGAGTAGCTGATCCAGGTAGTGGTGTGGTATTAGCCGCGCATAGAAAGGGAATTCAAGTTGTACCTCTAGTTGGTCCCTCATCCTTGTTGTTAGCTCTAATGGCTTCTGGAATGAACGGTCAGCAATTCACCTTCCATGGTTATTTGCCAAAGGATAATAGAGAGCTAGTCACAATGCTCAAGGAGTTAGAAACAGATTCTAGAAACACACATACAACACATTTATTCATCGAAACACCCTTTCGGAATATTCGAATGTTTGAAGCCTTGACTCAAATTTTGAACCCACAAACCCTGCTCTCCATTTCAGTGGAAATCACCTCTGAACAAGAAAATATTCGCACCCTTTCCATTAGCGAATGGATAAAGACTAAAATAAATTTGGATAAGAAACCCGCTGTGTTTCTGATCTATGCGGGGCAGAGCAGCAAGTAAAAAACTTGATATTCGATTACTTTTTTCCATTGTGACTTTAATTCTTTTGTGCTGGGTATCTCAACAGCTTCCATAGTATCGTTTGGTGCTGTAGTGGGTTGAATTTCAGATTTTTACTGGGTTATTAGATCGCAGTCGTATTTTCGTCATCATGCTAAACCCTACATAGCCTTACCATGAATATCTCAAACTTCCTGCTTTACTTACTCGCCTCACTGATATTATTTGTGCTTCCAACAACTTTTGTTCAAGCGGAAAATGTGGACAGGATTGATGTCACTGGAATTGCTGCGGATCAAAAAGGCAACATATATATCTGTGGTATGTTTGATGGATTTGCTGTTTTTGGTAGACATAAACTACAGAGTAATAAAGGATCTACAGATATCTTTTTAGCGAAGTACAGAACCGATGGAACCTGTATTTGGGCAGTGCGAGCTGGAGGTGACGGAACCGATGTGCCAAAGAGTATTGTCGTAGATCAAAAAGGCAACGTTTTAATTGCGGGGAATTTCACATCTGAGGCAGATTTTGGGGTCATCAAAGTGGACTCTAAAGGTTCATCTGATGTTTTTGTTGCTCGATATAATACTTCTGGTTCGGCTAATTGGGTGGTCAGCTTTGGGGGTAAGGGCAATGACGAAATGGTACAATTAACTAAGGATGAGAGTGGCAGTATCTATGCCTGTGGCAATTATTCGGATGATTTTACTTTGAGAGGTAAAACGCTGAAAGCCTTTTCAAGAAACAATGCTTTTATTGTGAACCTTTCACCTGGCGGCAGTGTTCGTTGGGCTAGTAGAGTAGGAGGTAGCGAAGCAACAACTTTTGC
>Ga0181605_10000086_pt1 | contig 84236 bp, 56 predicted proteins | sample 041ome_11_FD_148676 | JGI IMG/M metagenome (GOLD analysis project Ga0181605, IMG submission 148676) | Coastal salt marsh microbial communities from the Groves Creek Marsh, Skidaway Island, Georgia - 041411US metaG (spades assembly) | ecosystem: Environmental > Aquatic > Marine > Intertidal zone...
CTTCAACTCAAGCACGACAAAGCCGTTGGTTTGGGCATCATTGGCCCGGGCGCCGAAGCGCATCACATCGAGCCGCGATTGGAGCCGCACGCACGCGCGGCGGTTCGAGCGCTGGCAGATTTCTCCTAAAGCCACGCACTGCGTGGTATCTTCATGGGTAGCGAACAAACAGACCCACGCAAAGCCCTTCCAACAACTTCTTGCTGTTGGATGGGGTTTCGGATAGCCCCTTCCAACGCATCCGAATTGATTCGTTGGTAGTCCAAATTGTGATTTTATAGACCAACTTGTTCATAACCAATCCCATGGCATTTCACCAGAATAAACTGTATAGATTATCCCAAACAACCCGAATATCTGTAAGGAACGTTCAATCCACTTTACTCGCCGATGCCAATCTCCTCAAGGGCTTCCCATAGATCCTCATTCGAGATGTATCCGACAAATTCTTTGCTCTCATCGTGAAGAAGGACTGCTTTTGGTTTGTATTTGTTGATTTTCGCCCAAGCTTGTGAGATGTTTTCATCCCATTGGATTGAAATGACTCTTGTGTTTGCACATTGACCAATCGTCGCTTTGTGTATCGACTCAACATGTCTGGGCGGTGAACCATACAGCGTCAACAAATCGTAGAGGTACATAACGCCGACAAATTTGTTCTTTTTTGGATTCAAAACGAGGACGGCTTGGTTCGGGTCCTTTGCAAACAATTTCGCAATTTCAGGCATGGGAACATCAGGCTCAACGATTGCATAGGAATCCGCATGTCGCAAATCCTTCAGCATTGGTTCATTCTTTGCCATGGTTGTAAAGTTGACAGGTTAGATAAAGTGTTTTTCATGAACCTCTGTCAATTGATTTTGAAAATCCAACTGAATAAAGTATTTGAGTTACACGAGGTATGGAAGTATGTTGATTGTATGGTCTCGACTCTCGGCGAATTGAACCTTCGTGATGAGTATGCGATTCTTGAATACAACGCAGTTCTAGCAGATGCAGCAAAAGCCCTCTCGCCCGTGCAACATTCGGCAGTACTCGTTCGAGGAAAAAAAGGGAGGGGAATCGTTGGTATCTTGAAAATGCAAATCTTGCTTCACCACCTCGCCGAAGGTGCTGACCCAGTTTCAACACCTGTGACATCGGTCATGCAAACCGAAGTTCTTCGATTACGAAGCAACACTCCACTTGACAAGGCGATTGAAATCATTCAGGAAAGGCAACCTCATGCCGTTCTTGTGATTAATGACCAAGACACGTTCGAAGGATACATCAGTGCTGCTGACTTTCGAGAAATGAAATCAAAAATGCTCATCTCAACACAGAAGGAGTATATTGCACCTGAAACCATTGGGGAGGCCGTGGACCTACGAGATGAGTTTCGAATTGTAAGTGTGAATGATACCCTTGATTCAGCCTCTTTGCTCTTGCGACGTCCATCGGTTCAATTTGTTCTTGCAAAGGGGTCAAAGAAAGGCATTGAAGGTGTGCTCTCAGTGCAACATGTTCTCCGAATCATCGCTGAGGGTAAACTTGGTCGGAAAGAAAAAATAAAAAGACACATGAAAACAAATCTTCTAAGATTAAGGGAAGACACTCCTCTTGATATTGCATTGGACACCATACGGGAAAGGGAACCAGATGGCGTTATTGTTCTTGACCAGGAAAACATGTTCGTAGGATTTCTAAGCCCCACCGACTTCCGTGAATTAAGCGGCCACATCGTCGAAGAAATTGAGCATGATGGCACATTTACTTCACTCGGACCTCATCTCATACGCAGGTACACCAATGGACAAGAGAGCCCTGTTGTATGGACACATCTTGGCTCAGAAATCATCGTTCACACAAACGAGTTGACCGTCGAACAAGATGGCGAGGTCATTTACATAGAGTTCCCTGTCGAAACCGACCAAAGTGGGAAACAACCTGTAACCATTGAATTTGATTTGGGTAATTCCGAATCGAATGCGAATAGGAGTGCCGCAGTTCGACGAAATTTAGAGACGCACGAGATCATCCAAGAAGTCTGGGGTAAACTTGTTATCGAAAAAACATGGGAACATGTTTTGGAATGGATCGATGCTTCAACACCCCGTAGAACAGTTGCAGGTGAATTTTCAGTGAACCAACGTGGGCTCCTTGTGACAAAACCAACATCACCGGCTCAAAAGGAGGTGAATGCTGTTGTCTAGTCCGTCGGTACAAATCGGATTAACTGATTTCGCTGAAGATATTGCTGAACCAATATTGCCAATCCTGGAAGCGTTGGGTCTCCTTGACCCTACAGGGCAGCATCTCGATTTGGACGGATGGAATTTCTCAAAAGCAATGGATTTTGCAAAAAGTTATGAGCGGACATCCGCTATACTCACAATTCTCGATATGCTCGATTCAACCATTCAATCGTTTCCAATGTATCGAAGTACAGATGGCCACGTAACAGCAGAATTTTCTCCAAATTCGATTGAAGAAACTTGGTACAAGATTATGGAAACACCCATAGGGTCGGATGGAACAGTCGTCGAAACGTGTATCACCCTGCACAGAACAGAACTTGATGAGCAATTAGCTGATGGGCATCATTGTCAGTCACTCGTCGTAGGTGCAGGTTTGAGAGTTCTTAACTTCAGAATCGGTCAAACAAATGTTCGTCTCAATTTAGCAATAAGCATCCCGCTTTTTGGCTCAATTTCCAGTGCGACTGACATTTCCACGATGGTTATGCTCAAAAAAGAAGTCGCAGGAAACTTAGATCCCGCAGATGCACAGCAACTTTGCTCCGTCTCAATTCAAGCATCGTTCTCCCATCACGAAGGGGACTTTCTTTCGGTGAATGAACAAGTAGGAAGTGCAAAATGTAAGTCTATTGACATCGCTTGTGCAATTTCCCCAGTTGGTTCGGATGTTGACCTCACGCTTGTTGAATTCAGCGGATCGATGAACGCCACCCCAGTGGATGTGGGTATAGACCTTGTTACCCCCTCAGGAGGTTTCATGCCTGATTGGAATCAACTGTTCCAAACATTTTCTTCATCCATCGGAAATGAACTGCTTCGTCAACATCTTTTCCCTGCCCTCGGATTGCTTGAAGCGAGTGTCGAAGGCTTAGAACTTCCAACATTGCCTGTGCTTGATATCATGATGAATCTGGGTAGCCCACAATATGCCCTCAATTCAATTCGAGATTGGATCTTTGAGATTGTTACAGATTCCGAAAACTTGTACCGATGGCTCGGCCATATTCGACAATTTTTTATTGGTACGGTAACGAATGTAGATTTCTCTGGGTTTGACAGGTATCAACTTGACATGACAAGGGACAGCCCTTGGCGAATAGAATGGATGTCAACAACAAATTTTACCCTTTATCTCGACCTTTGGAATGATACTTCAAGCGATGGCATTCCATGTTTTAATTTTGGAATGTTTTGCGAACTTACCAAACCTATCAACTCGGTCGAATTAGATTTAGGCCTACGTTTCCACCTCATTCGATTAAAATCCGAAGGCTCAAATTTATTTGACTTTGCTCCTGAGATTTCCCTCGAGTTTTCAATCAATCCAATCGTCTCGGAGTTTTTGTTCAACGTTGATGCATCCAACTTGTTTCAGCCACCCATTGATGGTTTAAACGGTCAATGCTCGGTGGGTGCTTTTTTGATGGGTCTTGACTTCATCAAAGGCACTGGGCTTCATCCATATTGTTTGCTTGTGGACCTTAACTTAGGAAACCAATCGTTTCCAGAATTTGACCTTCTCAATGATTCACTCGCTGAAGCAGCGTTGGAAGAAGCTCTCATTCAGCTCCGAAGTATCATTTCACAAACATTCAGTACCGACCCAATACTCCAACGATTGGGTGCAATCCTTGGGTTGTGTTCACCACGAGGAGGGACGTTCCAATCGAATGTTTGGGAAGGTGGTGTCCTTGATTTGCGTGTTGGAGGCACCAATCAGGGCGGTAATCTCGTGAGCATGCCAACACTTCTGCAATATGTGTCTCAACCTTTGGAGAGTATTGGGAGATATCATCGAGAACTGTTTAGAATTTCGTCGATTCCTGGCACTGAAGGAACAGATGTTGAAGGAATGCATGCTTGGAGTTTTATCGCTGAAGCAATCCAGGACATCATTCATTCATGCTTCCAATTATCGCAGGGTGATTCGATCATCCCCCTACGTGAATGGGGAGTGCTTGCAGATGGTATATCGCACGAAGTTGATGCCACAGTTCATCATCATACGCTACAATTCACTCCAATTGGCTCACGGGTACCACTTAACTTAGAATTTGAATACAACAGTGATGATGATAAATTAACGATTCTGCCGTTCATCGGCTTTGATGACCTTCTGATTGGACATCGTCTTGAAATGGATATTGGAATCTATTTCGTCTTATTTTCTTGCTATCTTCCTCCAGTAAGTGAGGCGAATTCCGCTTGGGCTCTTCGAGCAAATCTTGATGCATCCATGCGTCGGAGTATGGTCGATGAATCGCGACCGCCTATGAATGTCATTTCATACTCGGCTATATCCGTAACTCTTCAAGAACTCTCATTTGGATTAGAATGGGAGCGTCACCCTACGCCAGATTATGGGTATTACATCAATTTGATAGATCTCAAATGCGAGGGTTCCTTACCCGATTTGCGATTATTCTTTACTCAACTCATGAATTTGACCGACATTGATTTAGATCTTTTCAGCAAATTTTCATGGGATGGGTTATCGTTCCAACTACCCGATTTGTCTAAAATTACATTCGGAGGAGAAGATAGAGGATGGCATTTCCCATTTGATGAATTCGGCATGAGGCTTCCTTCGCTCTCTTTTGACGAATTTTCCTTCCCGCTAAACCTTTCTACACACCTCAATATTCCTGATTTACCTTCGCTTCAATTGAAGATTCATTCACTTTTCAATTTCCCTGAATTATCGATTCGCTCTATTGAGTTTGGTGGTTTAAGTGGATTTGATTTCTCCGATATCTTTGGCCAACTCTTCCCATCAATGAATTCAAATTTCAACACTTGGGATTTACGGCTCTTCCTCAAACTACCAATTGTGCGAGAAATGATTGGTCAATTCTTGACACTACGTGGCGGCCGAATTGGATTCTTTTTGAGTGGGTTTTTCAGTATTGACCCAAACTTCCCTCAGTTGAATTTAAGTCATTTTGTTTCTCGTGGTGGATTTGTTCTTCCTGATTATGAACTACCGCCTTGGCCTGCACAATGGAGCCTTTTTCATGGGAGTGATGAACATTCATTTGGTTTAGGTCCATTTTCCCTTCCTTTTGATTGGCCTGAATTTGATTTTGAATTTTTCATCGACAACCCCTTCGAAGGACTTCGATTACACATCAGAAATCTCTTCTCAACCTCATCAAAGAGTGGCGAACCCTTTGCCTTCCCTGCATTGCGATGGTTGCTTGGTTTGTTTACTGGTTCATTACCTGACTTGCGTCTTCCAGATTTAGGTTGGGGAGGTCACCGCCAACAAGAAGGGCGCTCAGGTCCTTGGTTAGATTTTGACTTCGATTTTGATTTTGATATCGACTTCGACCACAATACCCGCGATGATCTAAGGTCAATTTTTCAGATTAAAATTCCAAAGATTCCGGTGGTTATTGATGGTATAGGAACTTATGACGACCCTTGGGCATTAGCTATCCAACCTCATGGATGGCCAAAGTTCGAATTATTGTTTTGGTTAGATCCTGATGGACTTCCGCGAGAATCATTGCAAGAAATCTTTGGACTCTTGTCCGATGAGGCTTCAGAATTCATCCATACGTTCATATCATCCGGTTTGGATGTGATTCATGCCCCCCCCATGTTTTTAGGTTGGGAATATTCTTTGGCAACCATTTTGCATCAGCTTGGAAAATTACATCCACGTATGAAACATTCTATAGGCAAGATGAGTATTGAACAACTTGAACACCTCATTCGTAGTATAGACCTTTTCATTCAGTCATCAGATGGAATTTTCCCCAAACACCATCAAATGGATTTATCTCAGCAATGGGCGAATCTTGAACAAAATGAGAATTACGATGCAAACCATTTGAACGCATTGAATACCACACAGGTCGTTAATGGAATATTGAACTTCATTCAAAACACGATTGCAAGTGAGGGGGCTGAAGATGTTTCAATCTTATTTATCGGTCCTCAATGGCTTATCAACAGTGGAATAAGTCACGCCTATAACGTATTCAATGAAGCACTGGGATTGGAAAACTCAAATCTAACTATTTTTGATTTTACAGATCTTCAACCAGTATCAGAAGCCTCCGTAATCGAACAATCAAATTTACTCAATCCATGTTCGAAAATTAACGCATTTATTCCTTCCTTAGAGGTCTCAAATCCTGAACGTGTGAGAGAATTATTTGCCTTACAATTGAATATTATATGTGAGCACATCGCAAGTTCAAATGGAGGGAAAGTATTCCTTATAGGGCACTCAATTGGCGGCCTTTTCACACGATACTATACTGAGGGTTGGAGTTCTTTCATCACAAATCCAGGCATCTCAACTCCTGAACCCCCTGAAGATTTGGTTTTGGGAGCAGTCACAGTTGGCTCACCACACAGCCTTAACTCAATAGCGTACGACCAAAAGGCTAATCCAGCATTGATATTTATGCATCTTTTACAACTTTTAGGGGCTACACTTCAACAACCAGATGGGATGGTTGACCAAACACATACCGCGGCATATGCGGATATTGCTAGTGATGAAATGTTGAAGATTTTACCTTCTCAATTAGAGTTATTAAGCAACATGATACTCAACTGGAAATTGCCTCACACGGCCTATAGGGGGGGAAGCGATTGACTACCTACGAACGAATCGAAGTTCTTTCGTGGGGAGATTATCTTGACCCACAAAATGAAAATAACCCATTTACTCTTCTAAAATTTCAAGGATATCATGAAGTTGTCCCTAAACAATCAGTTCAACAATTGAACAAATATGAAGCACATCAGATTATTGGCTATCAACAATTAATGCTCTTTGATACCTATGACTTAATTGGTTCCTCTGACGAAAATCGTAGCGGTTATGTTAAAGCGAAAGTAAAACAAGAATTTAAGGTTCGAATTTGCTTTAGAGTAGTTGCAAACAGTAGCAGTAGAAGTCGACTACGAAATTTTATTGATAACAGTGGGGAATCAATTCCATACATTTGGAATAATCGTTGTCTCACAAAGATTGATGAGCAAAAACGTCGACCTCCATTTGTATTCCACGATAATTACCCAGCCCCAATACACAGTTGTACGGAGTTTACGCTTAATGGAGGTGATGAGTTTGAGTTCGACATTGATAGCAACTTCAACCAGAGATCTGGTTCATCGTTCAACGTAACATCCTTGAAAGTGAATGGCAAAGTTGCTTCCTCTAAGGATTACGCAATCGACTCACACCTTATTGTATCAATTCATGAAGTGTTTCGGGAATCAACGCAAACACCTGTGGAGGTTTTATCCGGGTCCATCGAACATCTATCGATTGATGCGATGGAACACAATTATGAATTAAAACAACGATTGGAATTGGTTCAATTGGCTGCAGAATATATTGGTGACCCGTTTCATTATGGAGGAAATAAACCAAAAAAAGATAGAGGGCCAGGAACTGATTGTTCAGGATTTGTACTCTATATATTGAACAAACATTTTCCAACACTTAAATGGTCAGATACAACTTCAAGTAAGTTATCAAAAAAGTTACCTGTGGTCACTTGCCCCACGATTGGTGATTTAGTTTTTACAAAAAATGATAGTGGTAAGGTTGTTCATGTCGATTTTTACTATGGTGAAATCGATGGGAATGATTCAGTAATCGGTTCAGTAGGTACAGCACCAAATACAGGGGTTAACGTTCGCCAATTTAACCCGGCGGATTCCGATAAACGATTTTATTGTTCTATTACATCAATATGCTTTGGAGAAACAATCCCTGAAAAGCGCTCGGAGGAGATAGTGATAGAACGCGAAGAAAAATCAATTATGGCAATTCAAGCACATTTGTCTTCTATCGGTTTATATTCAGGTGATATAAACGGACGTTATTGTGAACAAACCAAACAAGGTATCATTACGCTTCAAGCCATTTATATTCAAAATTGCGGTGTTGACCCCAACAGATACAGGATTGGTGAATTTAATACTGCTCTTCTCAGCGACATCAAAAGGCTTGATCTTGGATTGCAAATTACTGAATATACAAACATTCAAGCATTATATAATGCACATCAAGAATTGAGTAACGCACACATCTCTACTTGGAATGATGAAAAAAATTTGAAGTCATTTTCGAATCCATTTTCTCATTTTGAGAAAAGCCAAAGCTGCACATTCGATTCAAATCAACTCAATATTCCACCCGGTTCGAATTTGAAAATGAAATTATGCAATGGTTGGTCAATGAAACTAGAAGTGTGGGGGCCTGCGGATTATTTCCAAAATGCAATCCAAGACTATTTGTATCATCCAAATATCGGTGCATGCTACAATAATGGGAATGTCTGTAAGGCTCAAATTGAACTCAAAGGAGGCGATGAAATTGTATTCTTCAAACACCAAGAAACCAGTTTTCCTTCGATGCAGAGAAAATACAAACATACCAAACTGCCTCAAAATTCTGGTGACTATCAGTGTGGCTATTTCCATTTGCTTTTAAATCAATCAATAGCATCAAAATCAAATGTTCCTGAACCATCTGCTGCCCTCAAGATTGAGATCAAAGAAATAAAATCTCCAATCAATACTGATTGGGAGCAATATAGTCTCGGTGCGACTCACGATTGGGGCATTAATCTTTCTCAAGACTCGTGGAGAACATCAATTTTAGAATCATTAGGATTAGATAATGCAATCTTAAAGTTAGATTCTCCAAAAGATTCTTTTGAAACGAATGTTCAAATCAAACTTGATGCTAATTATAGTATTTCAGGGGAAGCGGGCATAAAAGTTGTCAATGTGGATAATAATGATTTAGAATTAATATCTCAAACAAAGTATGGAATCGGAATTGAATTTGGAAATCGAGTCTGTGGTTGGGCGAACTATGGAGATAAGAAGATACGAACAGAAAAACCTCAGCAATTCACTCAAACTGGAGGGTATGCGGGGGTTAATCTTAGTGCAGGAGTCTCTTTGGCTTGGGTCCGACACTACCGATTCAAAGGACACCCAGTGCATGGAATTAAAAAAGCAAGAAATGAATTGACAAGCGTATTACCCTATGGTATTCTTTCAAGCGCAGCACCTTATCTTCCAGCATCCTGGTTAGAAAATCAAGATGTGAGAGCATTAATCGATTCAGCATATTCAAAATCAACACTTCTTGCAGCAATAGATGTCAATGGAAAGTTATACGGAGGCTTAAATTTTGACATTCCTGGCGTCAGTGGAGAATTGAGTTTATTCAATCTAAATTTTAATCTTAGTCTATCTGGAAAATTTGGAGGATTCATTACCTGGGATTATCATGAAAGAAAACGAACGAGGGGCATGATTCTTGAAGTAAACCTTGCTGCAAATGCGGGCGTATCTGTTGGGTTGTACGGCGGACATACAACGGCTTCGAAGTTAAAGAGGAGGCGCTCAACTGATAGTGACAATGAAACAGGAGCCAAGGATATACATTCGAATCCATTTGATGATTTCCTTTCATTTTCTCGAACGATTAAATCGGAAATAGTTTTAGATGAAGAAGTCAATTTGGATTATGGCAGCACCAATCCTCAAGAGATTCTTGACCAGTTGGTTGACGATACCACAAAACATCAATCAAGTGAGAAGCTCGCTGAGATGATTGGAAGTACTTCTCAGATTGACCAGAATTCATGGGCAGAACGAAGTTCAATATGTGTTCCAATTAAATTGGGAGGCAAGACAATCGAAGTTGAAATTTCGTTCAAGTCGACCGTTTGGTCAACAATCTGTGTCCTCATGGAAATGAGCATAGCAACGGAACGTTCTATTATGGATATTATGTATGAACTATCGGAAAATCATATCTTTGAAGATATAAAATTCCAAGTACATATTTTGGATGAGCAAGATGCACTCCCTAAGGCCATTCCAAGAGGAGGTACTATACAAATCAAAGATCCGAAAGGTAGAATTCTCAAAAATATGAGCAACAAACTCAACGTCGGTCGATTCGGGATTTCGCTCAACGTTGATTCAAAAACATCTGATTACTCGGGCGCCATGTATCAAGAAGTTGGTAATTCACTTGTTCCGAAAGAATATTCACCTCCTTCTCAAGGGTTCAATCTGAACACAAAAGAGGACAGACAAAGGCAAATGAACATAGTTCGTGAGAATTATATCCTGGCGATTAGTAGATTATTAGTTCTATGAAAAATATGAAAACGAGGGTTAGCAATGATTCCAACAATGTCAATCGCAACAACTGCATCCTATGTGACCTCAGGTCCTGCAACAATCCAACTCATCCATGACTTGGTTGAAGTTGTTGAATCATCTCAATCTCCTTCAAATAATGGAAAAGCCTTACCAACCCACGCAGGATTCGGTGTTCGATTTGAATTAAATTCAATTGGAAGAAATGATGATGAAGAGGGTCACGTCATGGACCTTAATTGCAGAATTGATTTACTAAACATCAATTTGACGAGTGATGATACGATTGAACTGCCACACCCTGCACCTGCAGTACATGTTCACGCTGAATTATGGAAACAGGATGAAAATAATTTCCAAACATATCTCTTTGGTCATCCCGAGGACAATAGCAGACTTCGTTCTATAGAAGTCGATGTTGATTGGAATCAAGAAACTTGGAACACCTCTGTCGTTCTTAATGATGCTGCGATGTTTGGGCATATTGATTGGGAGGCAGATATTCCTGGAAGAATTGAATTGACTCAAGGAACATTGGCAGAAGGTGCGGTTGAATGTTTAGATGCATTCTTAGCACGATATTCGCTTGAAATCGACAACCCTGCAGTTGAAGCATTCTTTGGCGGCATGCACATCTTAGGTCTGATGTATAGGACAACAATGCGTGAAATCATTCCACAATCACAAGATGAAACGATGCGCTGGTGGGTTGATGGACCTGCATTAATGACCTTTATTCAAGACCCTCAAGCCTACATTTTGGATTTAATGACCAATGCAAATGGGGATATAGACTTTGGTAAATTATTACCAAGAACGAATCGTGCAATGTTTGACCATCTTGCATCTGCTTCGCCATGGATGGATTGGGTTGATGACCCAGATGACCCATTTGATGGTCACCTCAATTTCAAATTACCCGGAATATTTAGAGGATATCAAATCAATGTAAACCTCGGTCGCTTTGGAGACTTATCGATTGGTATGGTTGGTGTACCATTAGGGCCGATAGACTTGAGTGCTTTTGTTCAAATTCCATTGTTTGAACCCGATGCCTGGAACGACCATTTTAACATCGAATTCACATTTACCTCGGATGTTGCAAGTTTAGGAATGTTCCAAAATTCTACACTGACAATGTGTATAGTACCTACATTTTCCCTTACCCTTGACCTCCCAGATTTACCTACACTTCCATGGATTGACACGAATGGGCTTCAATGGAACACATCGCCGCCTTCATCTATCAATCTTATCGATGCTCAAGACCTCAATGAAAATCTCCTTCCTATGATACCTGGACTTTTGCTGGACAACATCATGCAGATTTTGGTCGAGCGACTGTTTTTACGAAAGTTCTCGCCAAATTCACCACTTGCAACCATCTGCGTTGAACTTAACCTTGCACAGCGAACTTCAGACGGAGCATTAGTTGCTCGTTCAATCTTCGGAATCTTCGTTGATGCAAGAGCTCATTTCAGGGAAGCATTGTATGATGGAGCGGTCTTTGACATGGAGACAATGATGAATCTATCACATGCAATTTTGACATTGTTCCCTGTTGAATTGGAGGTCGAGTATGAAGTGCCGGGTGATGAGACATCGATGATCACATCTGTTGTCATGGGGCTTGGCATTGGAGAAGCCATTGCGTTTGAAGTCGAAATTTGCGAATCACCTCTTGCTCCTGGTTCACTCTCCCTCATCATTCGAACGCCTAATTCTCTCTTTGGAGTTCCAGCCCTCAATGCATCAATTGAGGTTATTTTGACAATGCATCCAGTGGGAACGTTTGATTTGGATGGAAGTCAGTGCGTACTCACTTATGATATCGGTTCAGTTTTACCTACAAATGTTGTAAATCAAGCACTAGCAGACTTCATTGGAATGTTTTCAACAGCATCACTCACCATTCGGTTTGGCATGCTAAACAATCAGGTTCATTTATCGTTTGAAGTCGATTTCAATCCTGCTGACGCAACACATCCGTCTGTGATTCAACTCCTCCCATCTATCTCTGGTGTGAATACATTCCTTCAACACATATTAGCTGACTTTGTCGACAATGTGTTACCTACGTTCATAACACAAGTTATTTTATCGCTCACCGATATAGTTTATACGGAAAATGGCACTCAGCATACGGTTTCTTCTATTCTCATCGACCTGCTCACGAGCATTGACTTTTGGGATGCAAATCAAATTCAAATGGACAACATCATGATTTGTGCAGGTGACACACACTCATACTTTACTCAGCAACGACTCGTAGGCTTGGTCCTTACCATAGGAGGTCACTTGCGACATGTTATTCCCGATACAGTGAACAATTTCTTCACCATCACGTACGATGCTGGACACCAACGATATGAATTTCGACTTGCTAATGCAACAGGCCAATGGTATGATCCAGCCGTCCTATATCTTGGCCACACAAATTCAGGTTGTTTAGCAATTTGGTTGGCCTACGAGAAAGACATTATTCTTGATTCAGGTACTGGACTATCGCTTAATCTCGAAACTGAGGTTGGTGCATGTTTGCCTTTTGCGGGTCATGATTTTGAACCATTTGCATCCCTTTCTGCACACACGAACAATCCAATCCTCCATTCTCCTTTGTTGATTCAACCAGCGATTAGGTTTACGATGAGTGGAGGAAATGTCGGTTTGGACATAAGTACGGGCCTTGATGGAATCTCACCTATGACTGGGTCTGGATGCAATGCATTTTGGGCAAAGGTGCTGCCGAACTCAACACCGTGGGTTCAAGATACTCGATGGGGTCTACCAAATCTCGGTGCATTAGCACTCGGTGCTGCAAATTCTGCTCTAGATTTTCTTTCAAATCTTCAAGCAGTACAAGACGTGCTCAATACACCACTGTACGATGGCGACAATGTCTTGTTTAAAGAATTGACAATCTTAGGTAATTGGCTTGTACACTTGAAAGCCTATGTTTGGGGAGATGATCCTAATGAGAATATTGCAGCACCAGCAAGCGGCACACAGGGAACATACACGATACGTTCAATTCAACAAATTGTATCAGATTACACTCCAACTCAAACTCGAAAAGCCACCGATGTTTTGCTTGAGGGTGCCATTGAAATGGTTCATTTTTGTATTCAAAGAGCCGCTCAAAGTTCAAACAAAATCAAACTCTTCACCTATCAACGAAAATCCACAACATCTGATTCAAGTGGATCGGAAGGAGATGACCTGTTTGAAGTGTCACTCACAATTATGGACGAGGAAGGCTCAACGGGATTCAGTCTTGTTGGCATTTGTATCGATGTCCTTCAAGACACAGAACTCCAAATCGGTGGGCTGTTGTTAACCATCGGAACATCTGATGATGTCACGACACCAATTGTGCCTAGTAGTGCAGGGAAAACATATGTTCCCGGCCTCAATATTCAATTCTTGAAGTATACAATAAACGAGCAGAATTTCAACATCCAACCATTCCTCAGCATTGAAATCGGGTACCTTTCGATGTTGCTTACTAAACTAGATCGCAAACCACTCTTGGATGCATTCCTCCTTCTCAACGCTGTTCGTATAACGACCGTCATCGACATGACATTTACTGAAACTGATGCCACCAAACGATTCATTGCAGGTGGCCGACTTGACCTTGACGACTTTGGCATTTCACTCGGTGGAGATGGAAAGGAAGATGGAGGGAATGGACTCGCTGCAGGTGTACTCGCAGGAAATGGCGAAGGAAGCGGTAATGTCAAACCATTGTTCGACTTGGCTGTCATGAAATATGATGGTTATCCCATTGATTTTGATGTCGCAGGGTCACTTGAAACATGGTTTGTCATCAACAAGCAGTTTGGTCCAATCAAGATTGCACAAATCGGCGTGAAAATTACAGCAGATGGTGATAACTCGTCTTTGAAAATTCTTGTTGATGGAGAGGCAGAAATTGCAGGATTTTTGGCACAGGTCGATGATTTGTCCGTAACGATTCCAATTCTCCGGCCTCTCAACTTCAGCGAATGGGAATATGACATGGCGGGTTGCGCTCTTGCTTACAGCGGGCCAGCATTCAAAATTGCAGGGGCCCTTCGAAAAGAAGAACTTGATGTACCGGGTGGTGGAGACAATGAGAAGTATATCGAATATCAAGGACTTTGCACGATTAGTACCTCGACAATATCCATTTCTGCGATTGGTGCATTTGGACGAATCCCTAGCACCGACGGTTCTTACGTAACATGTTTCGTTATTGCTGCAATCGACTATCCTCTAGGTGGTATTCCTGAATTTTTCGTCACTGGACTCGCCGGTGGTTTGGGACTCAATCGAGACCTTGTCGTTCCAAAAGTCGCTGATGTCCCGAACAGCATCTTCATGCGAACACTTTCAGGATTTGCAGATGACCCGATGGGAGCACTTGAACAAATACGCACAGATTTACCAGCGAAGCGAGACAGTCTATGGTTTGCAATAGGGGTGAAATTCACCACATATCAGGTGCTTGAAACAAAAGGAGTCCTCTTCGTTAAGTTATCAAATGGTGTCACAATTGGTATCCTTGGTTTATCATCAATGTCGCTACCAACAAAAGAACTGGGTATTGGCTACGTTGAACTCGCCTTCTTGGCATACTTTGATTCACAGGAACAGTTGCTTTGGGTTGAGGCTCAACTCACAGATGCATCGTATTTATTCCACAAGAGTTGTCGACTTACGGGTGGTTTTGCGCTCGTTAGTTGGTTTAAGCGGGGTGAATTCCTCTTGTCTCTTGGAGGATACCATCCAAAATTCAAGGCACCAAGTTACTATCCAGTTGTCCCGCGACTCGGTTTTAGTTGGAAACCCATGTCAAAATTGACGATTAAAGGTGGTGCATACTTCACAGTATGTACGTCAGCAGTAATGCTAGGCGGTGGATTCGAGGCTAGTTTCAAATCGGGTTCATTAACGGCGTCATTCAAAGCTGGCGTGGATGTTTTAGTTGTGTTCGATCCATTCTATTACAGTTTCCGAGTCTATATCGGCCTTTCAGTTCGCTACAAAACATGGCTCGGAACTGTGAAAGCTTCATTGGGTGCTGATTTGGAAATTGAAGGACCAAAGATGCGTGGAAAAGCTCGAATTGAATGGTACATCATCTCCTTCACGGTTAGTTTTGGTGCAAATAGTTCAAGAGCATTCAAAGCCATTGGCATGCCTGAATTCATCAACAAACATGTATTGCAATTACCTGAATCCGAACACAGCACCTCACTTTCCCAAAAATTCACAGAACGTCAATTTACTTCACAAATTCCGAGCGGAGTCGTCCGACCCGATGATGGAGAGGAAGGTGATGGTTCGATGAACAAACCATTTGTTGTTGAGCCAGAGTTTGAACTTACACACCAACACCTCTTCCCTGCAAAATACCATGCAATGCACACATGGAACCAAATAGACGGGTATTCTGAGATAGATTCTGGTTGGAGGGAACGTAATGAAGAAACACTCGACAATATTCAACTCGCCCCATGTGGTATCGAAGATGATGTAGAACCAACATTTTCTATTTATATCACAGGACTGGAAGGCTCTTCTGTACAACTCCCAAATGGCATTTCATTCATTAGTCATTCATCATTCTTCCCTGAAACGCTCTGGCGTTGTGATTTAGATGCAAATGGTCGACCTAAAGCAAAGAAATCACCAAGCCCTAAACAGCCACGATTCCTCTCTGGTAGTTCATCTCTTTTCAGGGCGGTTGCACAGCCTCAGGGATGGTTGAAGACGATGGCGATTAATCAAATCGAAAAATCACAATTTGTCCACAACCTACCATTCCGAAGATATATCGAGCAATCCAGTGGTTCAAAACCTGAAAAAGAAGAGAAGCTGAGACTAGAACTAAAGAAAGATGTTCGAATTGACGAAATTGAAAGAAAGCATTCGAAAATTATGACCCCAGAAGACTTTGTGCGAATGGAAGAGTTGGAAGCAATTCAACGATTCAATTCAAACCAAATCGAGCAAAGTGCAGTTCGAATGACACCATCTGCAACAACTCGAACATATCCCACTGCACCAAGTTCTACAATGCAGGTCTCCAATGGTGCGAATTCAAAGTTCACAACAACGGCTCCGGCAAACTTGAATCTTCAAATGAAAGGCGCCAATAAGGGGGATATCAGTCGAGTTTCGAATACAACGGGGGTGATGCGATGAAACCATCGAACAATCAACGAAGATTGCTCCAAAGGAGGTCCCCTCCAAGGATCATGTCGATGTATGCAGGCATAGGTGTTGAACACGCTATGGAAAAGCAAAGTGTGGTCAAAAAAATTCAGCCTCAACCGATTCAACCTGGTCTTGCATCCCTCACACCTCAGTTGGTGAATGTCCTCAGTACAGGGGAAACAATGAATGTCGAGGCGGTAGAGCAACGCACGACATCTGTTCAACACATTCCTGATGCTGAACAACTCCCACGGGTGCAAGTCTCATCTCACCATCATGATTCACTTGTCTTTGTCGGCGAAGTCCCTGTCAAAGAGCGGAAAAAGTCAACCGAAACAAAACCTTCACCATCCATGATAGGCCATTCTATAGAGAACCATAGTTACCGGTTACAACAGACCACAGCAATACAATCCGAGGGTGCAGTACTTATTCCCGGACTACGACAAATTTGGGCACTTCAAGAAGAGTATTCAAACGAGAAATTCGCCCATGCACCCGTTCTGTCAATACAAAGTGACCAAGCAGTACGAATTACATTCCATCGTGGTGCTGGTGGAATTCTGCAAGACCTCGAAATACCTCCACAGGAAAATCTAGTGGAAATAGAAGTGCCCCTCGGTACAAAGTCTTTCACCGCCGAAGGCCTTGGAGGTAAACATCTCGATTACGGGAATGTCGAAATCTCAAGTAGTTCAATTACCTCTAAATTCGCCTCCCAAACATTCCCATCTGTCGGTTTCCAACGGTTAAGCACCATACATCAAATTGGACTTTATCGATACCTAGGCAGAGGATGTTACATTCAGTCACAAGAATCTGCTTCAAAGCGGACAATGGAAGAAACCTCATCGTTCTCTGCAGGAGAAGTACTAGCAAAAATTGACAACCTTCGATTTTACTGTGGATCATCATTCCAAACGCTTGTGGCAATTGTTCGAACGTTACCAGGTGAAGCTCCAAACATCAAAATTGCCATGGAAGGCGTGACACCGATAAAAGACCCCCTTGCCATTAAAAGGAGTGATGCAGTTGCTTACATATGGCAAGTACAGGCAATTGATGGATTCAAAGGTCCTGCAATCATTGACATTCTTACTGACGAGACGACAGATGTCAATTCACTCATGGCTTTTGCAGCACATCCACAACATGTGTTAGATCTCCTCCAAGAACAAAAATGGATTCACCTCGTTCACGAAGGCCCACTCTCTTTCGAAGGCAGTTCAAAGCTTATGTGGAAGCATTCACCAAATATACTCGACCAAGTTAAGAATTTGCAAGAAATGAAATTGAATTTAACGATGAGTAAATCTTCAACACTAAGTTCTACGTCAAAACAAGCGAAGGAATTTGTTCAACCTGTTGTCATACCACTACAACCTAAACCAATCATACTACCACCCGACCTGGTTGTTGAAGTCAAAACTCATCAACCTCAGGTTGAAATTCCTGATGAATTACCTCGTTTGCCTCCTACTGTTGCAACGACAGGTGAGGCGTTTCAATTTGACCTTTCAATTTTTGTCGGGGATGATGATGAAGGTGACACACACAAGTTCACCTTTGTTTCTTCACCTGATTGGCTTCTTATCACAGAAGCAGGGTTGATTGCCGGTACGCCTTCGACTGAAGATGTTGGCATCCATCATTGTGTGTTAAGGGTCACGGACACAGGCGGGCTTTCATCTGATGCTGTTCTTGAAATTGAAGTGAAAGAAAAAATCTTGAATCGTGCGCCATACTGGAAACCAAACCTCAAGATTGGCGGAGAAACACAACAAATGACATCAGAAAAGAAGTCGGATACATCAACTCTTAGGAATACAGAAGTAAACATCCAATTCCCTTCAACTTCTGATGGGTTAAGTATCGATAGCCAATCCTCGCTAAATCAATCATCGAAATCGAATGAAACTTCCCCAAACAACCGCCAACAAACAAAGGCAAAAAGAAAGAGGCGATGAAATGACAATACAACCAATACCACCAAGTCCAGATGTAGGTACAATACGTTACTTTGACTCGATCAAACCACCATTGACGCAAGGGAAATTTTTAGTCGAAACCAAACAAACATTCCCTACTTCAGTCAAAGGTGTCAATACAAATTTACCCGAAGAGATTACAAAAAACGAATACATTCAAATCGAAGGCTCCCCATATCAAATTGACCCACTTACAATACATTCGAGAACTCCACCAAAAAATGAACAAGGCGTAAAGGTCGACCTATCAATTCCAAAGATTGTTTTTCAAAGTAAAACACTTCCATGGGAAAGGAAAGTAAACGATGAAGAGCACTATGATAACTGTCCCTGGATGAGTTTACTCCTAATTCGCGATGATGAATTTGAGAATTGTTGCGAAATTCTTGAGGGTCAAAAACAATACACAATTCCAGGTAAAGGCAATTCAAATATTCCTTTTGAAATACGAGTTCTTTCAATCAAAGAGGGTTTATTGAAAAACATTGGACCTACAGCCCACGACCTCCCCTACCTTGCACATGCCCTTCAAGTCAACCCAAAAGACAAAGAGTTGTGTGGGAATGATGAAGATGGAATCTTTTCCGTGATAATTTCCAATCGTTTACCGAGTGAAATCAATACAAAGTATCATGCATGTTTAGTTTCGATAGAAGGGCACGCTTCGAGTTTACCAATAGAAGATGCTGTTCAAATTCTGACTCAAGACATCGAGGAAAATCCACAAATGATAGAAAAACAAGGTCAAAAAATTGATTTGAAAGTTGGTCTTGATCATGGTGTTCATCGCATAACATCTCATCCAATTCAATTCCCACTCCACATACCTGAAACCTTTCAATCGATTGAAAATTTGAAATCAACCGATGATGTAAAGTTAGTTCTTCTCGATTATTGGATGTTTAAAACAGGGGACGGCGGTGATTTTGAATCGAAAATCAAGGCAATAAAATTCCGCCAATCGCTCGCAGACAAAGACAAAGTGGGCGACCTTGACTCCCTAGCAGGTTTCAGCCTTGAAGATGGTGAACAACGAACATATGAACCCGCTCTCCTGGGTTCAGACATGGATCCTGATGTCACTGTAAACTCCTTCCTTTACACAGATATTGTTGAACACGACGGCATCACAAGACCGTGTTTGTATAGAGGGCCTTGCATCGCAGTACCGACATATCACGATATCAAGGAAGAGCCTTACACGAACTCAGACGATGCAAGAGGACTTGAACCATCAACAGGATTGGATGTCATTCATCATTCCTCAGCATTTGAACTCGGTCGATTGCTTGCATTAAGTGACCCTAAATTTATTGAGACACTTAGTCGGTGGAGAAGATTACGATTAAAGAAAAAATCCCTCCAACTTTACAGAAAAAACTTTCTTGATAAATCACACCTTTCTAAAAAATATGACATCGAAAGCGTAGATAAATTACCCCTTCAATCTATTTTACAAAAGGCGATTGTCAAAGAGACCGCGTTACCTCTGAAAGAAGTTCCACCAGATTTGAGATTTCACAATGAAGTGCCTCTTCCACCCGATGGTACAACAGATGATTTCCTTGATAAACTCTCATTAGAACAATTACAATTTGATGAAAACACAATGCTCCAAGAAAACCTTCGAGTCCAAGAAGCATACACGCGAGGTGGCCAGTTATGACCGAAGGTGATACGACGATGAGCGAATATCACACACGCGTTGTTGTTCCATGGTTTGTAAAGGGATTGTCAAGAACAACCACAGATGATGCTGAAGAGGCTGCATGGAATTTTATCATCGAATGGCTTGGGCAGCTCCGTACGCTTGTGGGCGTTCCCTTTCCTTACATTGTGCCTCATGAAGAAATGCTTCCAAATGATTCGATCAGATTTTTCCATATTGACCGAAACTGGATCGATGCTATGATCGATGGTGCCTTGAGTACAGGTGTGTTGGATTCAAGAGGAGCATTAGCTGATGTTGACCCTGAGAAGCGAGGTGAACTTTACATCGAACTCATGGAGGCTCTCAATGAACAAGAATTGATTATGAATCCATTTCGAACGGCATTAGCCGCTCATGATAAGGCTAGAGCATTGAACAGGAGTGTTTTTGAAGATGCGGTTTCAATAGCAAACCAAAATTTTAAACAACGAGTAGAACAAGAAATCTCGAAAATTCCAGAGCAACAGCGTTCAATGAGTAATGCCGTCATGGGTGTTGCAAAAAGCGAAGATTCAGCAACAACAACATCTGCATCGAAACAAAAAGCCTCCAGTGTTCAACAAACAAAATCGAACACATATCTCGCTGGAGGGGACAAAGAGAATACAAAATCATTCGCCCAAAAGGATCCCATGCTCTCTCAAAATAACCATGATTTTTTAAAGAAACAAATTGAAATTTCTCGAGACGTTCAAAGTGAACTAACAGCGAAAATGAGTGGTATTTTATCTCAAATGACGATGATTCGAGGTGGGCTACTCACGGGGTTTTTGATGCGCTCAACTATCGTTCGAGATTACCCTGGGCTTGAAATTCAAGCCTATGATGCTCCTGAATGTGTTGGCGAACGGCGTGAAGAAGGTTTTGATGAAGGTAGGGCGGTAGACCTCATTCGTGTCGCACGACTCTCAGAGACAATTCTTCTTTGTATTTTCAACGGTGTACCCACACATTTGCGAATGAAAGAACCCTCAGAAGGTATCCGATTAGGGCTTGAAAAACAGGACAAAGGCGGAGGAAAAATTGACCCAAAATTATACGTCAAATACAAAAATAGAGATGGTATGATTGAAGATGACAAAACAATTAGAATCAGCGTCCGCGCAGGCACCGGTGATGTTTCAGTCCTTCGAATGCGAGATTTCAAGTTCGGAAATGATTGGGTAAATAAATCTACTACTTCGGTGTCCATTCCAAACTTGGAGAAAGGTGGATTCGTTGCAACACAACTTATGCAATTTCCATATCAACAAGACTTCGTTTATGATTCAATTCGACAACAACCAATCATTGATAGCCAAAACGAATCAATCGTCAATGTCGATGCAATAAGGGTGGAGGATTCTTCTGTGATCAATCGACCGAGCAGTGGTGGTGAATAAGATGGCTAAGCGAAAGAAAAACCCTGTTGCCAACAAAACAGCAGCAGACAGTGTCAAAAACATCGCTTCCCAGTCAAATACACCAAACAAAACTGACATTCCGTCAACTCCTACGAAAGCATCTATCACATCCACTGCATCAAATGTTAAATCCAACACTTCAACATCAAAACAGGTCGAAGAAACCTCATCAACGAAGACGAGTGCCGATGGCATTTGGAAGACAGATACAGTTGTTTCAGAAGAGAAAATCGTCACAGGTAAAGACGCAACGCCGGTTGTGAAAGAGGTAAAAGCTGGCAAATTCATCGACCAACCAGAGAAAGGAATGAAACATGATGCGAAATTTGACAATAAACTCATTGACGCAGCATTTCAAACACATTTAGAGAGGCGGCGTCATTTACTTGTTCCAATCGATGTGCAAGCCCTTGTTGTCCCATACACCAAGCCGATTAAGATTGAACAGGATAAAAACCTAAACAAACTTTTCATGCTTTATGACAAGAGAGCACCATTGAAAACGCATTTCATTCAAAGGGAAGGCGAAGAAGACCATGGCACATCTGATTGGAGGTTACCTGATGCATTCACATACACCCCAAACAATCCATCAACTGGAGGATTAGAGCCGGGCGTTCATCTGTTTTGGAAACCCCCTCGAGCATTACTTGAGGGTGAATTACTCGAAAAAGAGGATGTGATGAATGAATTTGAGTACAAAGAAACAGATGGCAATGTACCTCCGGAATTTATATCAACAGAAGAGAAGTTTCAACATCCAATTTCATTTGAAGATGCTATTCGTAACAGGGTGGAGTTTACAACCGAAACAGATGATGTTAAACCGCTGAACGAGACATTGAAGTTTCCATACCTACCAGATTTATGGGTTATAATTCGAAGGAAAAAAGTGGACGACATAACTGCTCCCGGTAAAGTGGTAAACTCAACAAAAAATGAACCACTCGTAAAAGCATGGGTGGTGGATTCTGTCACATTGGAAGTTTCGACACTGAATAATTTCACTCCTACAAAACGAGATCCATCGATACCAGAAATGACTGCTATCGGACCCGAGACGGGTGATATGCACTGGACTGCGACATATGACAATTCCAAAGGTAGGTTTGGATTCCATGACACACTATCCCAAGATACGACGGCAACATTTGATTATCTCGTATGTGGCTGGTTCACTGATGAGTCCTCTGACCCTGCATACATGGAAGCACATGAATCCGAGGAAGTATGGTTTTCAAAAATGAGAGATGATTTGCGCTGGGACGTCAAACGCTCTGACATTGACGATGATCCAACCAATTGGGAAACGCTTCTTACACACGTGATGAACCAACAGAAAGGTGGTGCTGAAAAGTGAAAAAGGATACATCAATTTCCCCAGACAAGAACAACGTTGGACGCGAAAAGAAATCAATCCTTCCCCGAAAAGAAGGCAAACAAAAAGAGGTGACTGGAAAAAACAAAACGTCGGAGTCAAGTAAGTATTCGAGCGATGCTATCAATATTGGCGCTGGGGCGACAGCCATAGATTCCAGCCTCATGGTGCGAGCGCCAATTGACACCATTGGCGAACATTGGCCAAGGCACACATTGTTCCACGGTGCCGTATGTAATGTCAAGTGGGGTCATCCTATTGAAAATAATGATGCTTATGAGTTAGATGCAGCCATTGGCGTTAATCAAGAAGAGGCATTAGCTGCCCTTATTTCATCCGAACTCGCTGAAAATAATGCAGGTGTTTCGGAAGAGGAGCGACAAGAATTCGAGAAATTCTTTGTTGGTTTCACACACGATTTGCTTGGTGAACTCGATACAGCAGATGGAGAATATCGATTTGAACATGAAATACACAAGGAATCATTTCACGCCATTGATGGTGGCATCCTCTTTGATTATGTGAAAGAAGAAGAGAAGCGGTTCGAACCAACGAAAAATCGGCGGGGAAACGAAGTATCAACAGCACACCAATACGCACAACAACAAGCACCTCTCGGTCAGCAGATACAAAACTTTGCCCAGCAAGGATTTAATCAAGACACAATGCAGTTTGCCAAGAATCATCAACTTGCATTTGGGCTTAAAGAGAAACAAATACCAAAAGTTACCGCTTACCCTGCTCCAAGATATTTTGAACCACGCGACCCCGTTTTACTTCTTTCAGACCAATTACGTTCGACAAAAGCTTTGGAGGAGGGATATTATCATCCTGAGGGGCTCACAAAAATTCGGACAATTGCAGATATTAATCGGCTCATTGGTGAAACAAATAGGACATTGACATTTACACAAAACCGTTTATGGATGCCATTAGAAATTGATGCATTATACGATGAAATGCGTTTCTTGGAGGACGGCGAAGGAGACTACGCTTCAATCAAGAAATTATTCAACTTAGGCGGTTATTCTGTTAGGGGACTGCGAAGCATTTTACCTTCACCAATTGCGTATCAACAGTGGAAACAGGCATGGCTGCCACTTTTTGCAGATATCAGATTCAAATTTTATCCTGATAAAGAAAACTGGGAATTGAAGGGTGTGGATTACCAGCGAACAAGTGGAAATGAAACTATTCAAGCCAATGAGGATGAAGCAATCATCATCACCGAACGCTTACCAATCACCCGAAGTGCCCCAAATGTGGTCGTTTCGCAAATCAACAAATTTCTCAAAGATGAAAACGAACTTGATGAAGATCAAAATGGGGTTCTCGATGTTACAGAAGAAGACATGCTCGAACAACTGGTCTATGATTTCAAACAGCGTGACCTCTTATCCATAACACTGAGCGGACTTGATAATAAAATCAACCAGTTATCTGAGACGCATCCTATTCGAGCAGGTCTCGTCGAAATCGTTGAACTGAAAATTGTGGATGCCTTTGGTAACCTCCGCGAAATTCGACCTGAAGGCCTTCTCAATTTTGATAGCGGCCAACCTCCAAAAGTAAGTGTCGGTTTAAGTTTACAAAACTACAGCGATGAGTCTGGAAAAATTGTCATCCGACCACGGATTCCCAAACCGTCAAGACTGGATTTCAGATTGCTTGCTCACGACGATGACACGCTACCAGCTACGGGTGGAACAGCCGCCCTGCTCAACAGTGATTTAGTAGCATCACCAATTTGTGGCTACCTCCTACCCGATCACATCGAATGGGCGATGGAGGTCTTTGATAACGAAGGAAATGCAAGAGGACAACTTCGTGTAGCTGACCGTGACTGGACTCTTGGAGGTATCCAAAAAGGGCAACTTGCATGGGACAATAATCCAGGAAACTTTTCTGCTGCAGGAACCGCTCCAGATTGTGGAAATAAGCACCTTGACAGGATTATCAACTCTTTGATGGATGTTGGAAGAATCGACGAACAGGAAAGAAATCTCGAAAACTCTGGGGAGGGTGTTTTGTCAGCTTTATTACGTGCCATTGATACGACATATTGGCATTCAGACCCATATGGTAAAGGAGGCATTAATCATCCTTCATTTTACATGGGTCGACCAGTTGCTGTTGTTCGTGCACTTCTTCGTCTTCAAGTTGAAGGTGGATGGACGCAGTTAAGTGAATCACAACGTAAGCATGCTTTCCAAGTCAAATTGGGAAGTATAGAAAGAGAAATCGATGGATTACTAGGATATTTCATCGATGATGACTACACAAGATTCTACACAGTGTTCCCAATCGATGAATCTGGTGCACCGATTCCTGAATCAGACCAGTCGATTGACCATGATTTCCTTTCATTCGATAACACACTGGATGTCCTACCTGAAACTGATATTTTCTTGACACTGCTCTTGCATCCACAATCTGCACTTCATTTGACCAGCGGATTCCTGCCGCAAAAAGAGATTATCCTTCTGAGGGAACATTGGGAGGAATCAATGGCAAAGATTGCACCTACGTTCAAAGTTGGACCAGTTCTTGTCGACCCAACATCAATCCGAATGCCAATTGATGATGGTAAGCCACAAATGCAGTGGAAATGGCTTCACAGAGAATCACCATCAAGTGTTCTGCAGAGTGAAGTTAAGGCAAGTGATGATTTGGCAGGATTGCCGAATGGGAAAATGCTTGCATATGAAGGCTGGTTGAAATTAAATCAAATCGATCAAGGTGAGTGAATGATGACATCTCAATTACATACCAAGAAAAGAACAACAAAGAGGCTGTTTAGACCATTTGCTGTGAGACACATAACACATATTGAGGAGGAAAATGTATGAAAAATGTAAAGATTCTCGTTTTGATGATTCTATGTTCATTCATGTCAGTGCCTTGGTCTGTCAATATTTCACTCGACGATGTGAATAACGGCCAGGCATATTCACACGCCGAACCATATACTCAACTTGACGATACTGCAACTGAGGTCATGCAACTCATCACCCCAACTGGAACACCAGGTTCATACTATACTGATTTCAAAGTCACATCATCAGTCATTGATAGTGAGGGTTCCACATACATGGTAGGGGTGTTGAGTAAGAACAAACTCATTCTTGGGTCCGAATGGATTGACCACCACACCGGGCTCAACCGTGCAGACGGCACTTCATCACTTGTCCTTGCTAAGATGGATGCTGAAGGATATTGGGATTGGATTTTCGCTCCAACTCCAAAAAGTGGGAATTATTGTTCTCCAAGCGATTACAATAACATAAATGAATCGAGAATTCAAATGAAGGATATTTCATTATCGAGTGACGAGAGTAAAATTGTTATCGCAGGTTCATTCACCGGTTGTTTCGATTTTGGAGTCGGATCTCGAATTCACAACCCATACCAAGATGTTGATGCAGGTCTTGTCGTCATGATGCATGCGAGCAATGGAACGAAAATTTGGGTCAAAGAAATTATGACATCGGATGCTGACCCTACGTATGGACACATCAAGTTTAACAGTGTAGCGTTTAGTGATGTTGGGACAGAACGCAAGATATTCTTGGCTGGTCAACTCTCATCAATAGCAGTAACTGAGAATTCCAAAGTTGTTCGGGGCGATTATAGTGGGGATGCATATTTCATGGTGATGTCAATAACTGGTGAAATCCTTCACCATGAAGATAATTGTCCACAAAATGACATCCAAGCTAATTCTCCATGCAACAACTTTGGTTACGAAGATGGTGTCATCGTGTATCCTTTTGGAACAGAGGTATTCCTCGGCATTCAAGCATGGAATGGGAACAGCCAAACCTATCTCTTCAATTCGAGCGAGGGAATTGAAAAATCTGGCTCCACAGAACACCCCACAGGTTGGTTTTTCAGGCAAGATAATTACAGTTATGTTTCAACTGCCCCTGAAAATTTTAGCATGAACCCCACTCGTGCACACACGATCTTTGATGTGCATGCTGATGAAGAAAATAAATTGACATTCACGTTCAACAGCCAAGGAGGAGCCGGAGACCCTGGCGTGACAATTCTCGACCATGAACTTGGAGAAAAACTTCAATTTGTTCCACGGCAAACAGGATTGGCTTGGGCCCTTGAAGCCGATGGATACATCGAAGGAAAATACCTTGCACGTCAACTTGTACTCAACTGGGACTACTCATACAATGAAACCATCGATGTGTACGATGAAAATGACATCCGAGTTGGCGTTATTGAGCTCGACCCCAGAATAAGTATCGTTGACACTTCAACATTGAACATTCTTGGTGTGCTGCCAAAAATCTCTGAAGAACGACCACTCATCATTTCAAACAATCAATATCACACGAGCATCATCGGCCTAGAGGCATCAAGTCAACAGTATACGATGTTTACTTTCCAACACGATACTGATGCAGACGGTATTCCTGACTGGAATGACCCATTTGCATTCATGCAAGCGTCAGCTGATACTGATGGCGATGGTATTGCAAATCAAAATGATAATTGTCCAAACAATTGGAATGAGAACCAACTAGATTACAACGGCGATGGCGAAGGTGATGAGTGTGATACCGATATCGATGGAGACGGTATAACAAATAATGTACCCTACGACGGACAAGGAAATGACCAATGTCCGTTTGAAAACGCATCACTTTCTGATAACAACATGGACGGGTGTCTCGATGATAGCGATGGTGATGGCGTTCCTGACCTTCTGGATGCGTACCCCTATATTCACGCAGAAAATGACACAGATGGCGATTCTATAGAGGATGTTTTTGATAATTGTCAGTACATAGCGAACACAAATCAACTCGATTTTGATGAGGATGGCGTAGGGGATTCATGTGACGGTGACATCGATGGAGATCTTATTAACAATTCAAATCCATTCAATGGCACTGGTGAAGACCTGTGTCCATACGAAAATGCGTCTTCGTTGGACCTCAATTTTGATGGATGTCTAGATGACATCGTTCAAGATAATGACTTAGATGATGATGGTGTCATCAACAGTCTGGACAGGTGCCCTGGTTCAGATGACACGATTGATGAAGACGAAGATGGTCTCATTGATGGATGTGAAGTTCATCCAAACGACTCAGACAATGACGGTGTCATCAACAGGCTTGATAATTGTGTATTCATCTGGAACCCGTTGCAAACAAATATCGATGCTGATACCAACGACACAATGGGTGATGCATGTGATTTCGACATTGATGGGGACGGTGTGAACAATACGATCCCAGTTGATACTAGAAACCAATCGAATAGCGACAAGTGCCCATACACTTTTGCTGCTGAAGAAAACGATGAGGACAGAGATGGATGCAACGATGATGTTATCGTGGAAGTCGAGGTACCAGTAGAAGTTCCAGTGAAGGAGAATTCAACGTCAATAATAGACATCGACCTCGATAAGGAAGAAGTTCAAACTGCCGCAGCCGTTGGCGGAACCGGTCTTGTTGGTGGCGGCCTAATCGCATTTGGAGCAAGAAAATTGTCACAAGGTGGCAAATATCTCGGCATCGATGATGGAATTGAATTGATTAAATTCCTACCGAAGACGAAAAAGAAAGACGAGAATGCCGACCACTACTTCAAGCGAGGGCTCATTCGACAGCGTGAAATGACAAAATCTGCTGATGCTCGATTCGATGAGTATGTCGAATTTGATGTTGATGAGATTGAAGAAGTTGAAAACTTCCTTGAAGAAGACATGTCTGAGCAGAACGAAAAGGAGGCATCGGAATGAGCAGTGAATATATTTTAGATGATGTCATAGAATCTTTTTCAGAAGAAGATTCGTTGATGAGTGATATTCGAAACAACCCAGTAAAATGGCTCCTGTCTCTTGTCATTATTTGTCCTGGAATGGCCTATACATTGACTGAACAAACATCCTATGCGTCAGCGATGGAGAACTGGGGACTTCCTACTGGACTTGAATGGATTCTTGCAGTCTTCGTTACTGGACAACTGTTCATTGCTCCTCTTTCATGTTATTTCTTAGCTCGAACTGGAAACGTCGCATCCGGCTTGTTTATTGCCATGGGAGGTTCTGCTATTCTGCTCGCAAACCCCGATGAGATAGCACAATTTTCCGAAATTTTTGGCTGGCCATTTTTCCTCTTTTGTACAGCATTATCCGTTCCAATGTTGTTGGTATTGAAGAACAAAAAGAAATTACTCGACCCCGGCAAAGAGCGGATAACATGGTGCACGCTGCTTTCGACAGCAATCATGGTTTACACTATTGCAGCTATTGTCCCATCTGCAGGTGTTGCTTTAATCAACATCTCCTGTGAAGAAGATGCAGGCGCATTGCTGAGTCAAGTGGACATGTTTGCAGGGACAACTGATGCCTGTCAAGCACTTCAATACAGATATGCACCGTTGCTCGGCATGGTTGCTGCAATCGGGTGGGCGTGGCCTCGAGGTAAGAAAATCATTGATGATTTAACCGATGATTTTCTCGATGGACTCAAAGATTAACCAGAGCAACTGAATAGATTTGTCACAAGGAGAAGAAAATACTTTCACCTTTGAGCCACAACAGCAACCATAGCAACAAGACGGTTGGTCTTGTTTAGGCCTGAGTGACGTAGGTCACCGACACCCCTTCCTGTCTCATCCCCTCAATGATCGTCTCGATGGTTTCCGTCGCCAGGTCTTCAGGAGGATGAACGCCATCGCTGAAAAGGGCGCTATCTCGCCATGCCAGAACGCATCCCACGGTCACAAGCCCGGTCGTGCGAGCCATGCTTGAATCGCCGTCCTTGCCCGTGTCTTCAACGGTCCAGACCTCTTCCACATCCCCAGCCCGGCAGCGCACCTCCATCCAGGTGAATTCCGGTCGGCTCGAGTCGTAACGCCACGCCTCAACCAACGCGTCGGGGTGGAGGTCCGTGTGTTGGTACCGCTGGATGTGCCCGGGCCAACGAACGGTGTACTCGCCCATGGATGTGGCGGGCAGGTCCACCAACGAACGCAATCCATCGGTGAGAAATGCCTCCATCCTCCGTCCGTTGGCATCGATGGAATGAAGGTCGCTCATGGCCGGGACAACCACAAGTTTGTTGTTGCTTACAAGACGTGCTGGCCGGGTATACTCGGCAATCACGTCGTGCGGCGAGAACGGGGCCATATAGGACCATTCATCGTCAGGTTGAGCTGGGTTGCCGCCGACTTTGATGCTCACCTCGTCGAGGTGACCGTGATTGCGATGGGCCAAGGCGACCAGCATGTTGGACAAGCCCGGGGCAATGCCAACGTCCCACAGCACCGGGCTGAGTGGGCTCTCCAACGCATCGGGGGTGCTTTCGCTAAAGGAGAGGTCGATCACGGGAACGCCCGTTCGGGTCACGGCCTGAAGGACGGCATGACCGATGGAACCCGGGACCATGTTGACGATGAGGTCGGCGATGGTGTGGTCGGCTTGCAGAGCGTTGCCCAAGTGAAAGGTCGCTGATGTTTCCCGCAGGACGATGTCGTAGAGATGGACCTCCAACCCCGCTTCGACAAGTTTTCGCGTGACAAAGGAGCCCACGAGGCCGCCGCCAAGGCAATGGATTCGCATGGTCGGGCGAGCGACGGGCCGGTGACAAACCTTCCCCCTTCCACCATATAATCGCTAGAAAGAGATTATGAGTCAGGGTGTTCAGTTGGAGCCATGAGCATCCTCGAACGCTACGAAACCGCCTTCCAATCCGGAGACAAAGACGCCCTTGACAACCTAATTCACGACGACTGCAAGTTTCACCCTCACGTTGGGGGCATGGTCATGTCAAAGAGCGACATCATGGCCTTTGCAGGCACCGACGCCGTACGCACGGAATCGCATCGTATCTTGTTTGAGAACGACGAGGTGGGCGTGAACCATTCCATTGCCCACTTTGCAAACGGGTCCACTTCAGAAGCCGTCCTCTCTTTCTATAGATTCAAGGACGGAAAAATCATCCATGTTGAAACAGGTGCAACGCCGCTCAGTGATGACTACACCGTTATCGGTCAGTGAAGACGCCCACCAGCGTCTTGCGAACACGATGTTGTCTGCAATGACCTCTTCTGCACCGATTCAATGCGGTGGTTGTCCATCACAACCCGATGCCGATTTCTCGTAAGGAGAATCAAAGCAGCGGGCCGATTTGAACGCCGATAAGGAGCACGGCCGTGGCGGCCGCGGTGATCAGAATGTTATCATCGATGGGCCCAAATTCGTACCGTTCAACGAAGGTTGCCACGGTGGCAGAAATGAGGCCCCAGACGGGAATACTTGGGTCACCCGCTTTTGCCGCAAACCAGCCCAAGGGGGCGCTGACGATGAACATGAAGACGTTCCCAATCGGACTTTTTGAGCGCTTTCGGACGACGGCGTTTCGAACAACGCCGGTAACACCATCTCCGAACGCCATGAACAACGAGGGGACGATGGCCAACCATGGGTCGTTCACCAACCACCAAATCAGCGATATCGAGACCCACCACATCAAGGCGAACTTGACGTCGTTTTGGTTCTGCTCGGTTTGGAACCAATGCATGACCACGCCAGCGCGATGAGAGGCGTAGAGCATGACGGTCAGAAGCAGGCCAGCCAGCATGGGGTAATAGAAGTCGGTGAACAAAAACGGGACGCTGAGGGAGCCAACGCCACCTGCGAACATGTGGACAATTTTCCTGTTGTAATACACCGCTCGAATGTGCTCCATGCCTCGGTCAATCATCATGCCGTAGGGAATTTTGGTGGCGTACAGCACCATCATGACGTACACGCCCATGCCCAAGGCTGCCATCCATTGGTCGTCCATGTGCAGAGTCGTCTGTTTCGGTTCTATTCCTTTTTGGCTTGAAAGACGGCCGCGGGCGAATCTTCAAACACCCCCGTTCTTCACCGAACGCTGGGAACCGTCATGTCTGAAGTGCGCAACGTCATCATCATCGGTTCAGGACCTGCAGGTTACACCGCCGGTTTGTACGCCGGCCGTGCCATGCTCAACCCGCTCATGTTTGCAGGTTACATGTCGGGAGGCCAACTCATGTTGACCAGCGACATTGAGAATTTTCCCGGTTACCCGGAGGGCATCGGCGGTCCGGAGATGATGATGCAACTTCGAGAGCAAGCCGAGCGTTTTGGCCTTGAGGTTCAAGACCGCAACGTCGATGAGGTTGATGTCTCCCAACGCCCGTTCAAGGTCATGGTTGAAGGCGAGACCTACCTCACCCATTCCATCATCGTCTGCACCGGAGCCGAGTCCGTGTGGCTTGATGCCCCGGGTGAAGCCGAACAAAAAGGACGAGGCATCTCAACGTGCGCCACCTGTGACGGGGCGTTTTTCCGCAACGAGCATGTGCTTGTGATTGGAGGAGGCGACTCCGCCTGTGAAGAGGCGACCTTCCTCACGAGGTTCGCAAGCAAAGTCACCCTGATCCATCGGCGAGATGTTTTCAAGGCGTCCACCATCATGTATGAGCGGGCGGCGAACAACCCGAAAATCGAAATTCGCACGTTCCGTCAAATCAAGGAGTGGCTCTCCGACGAGAAGGGCCTGACCGGGGCGGTTTTGGAAAACACCCAGGACGGTTCCACCGAAACCATCGAAGCGACGGGGGCGTTCATCGCCATCGGCCACACCCCCATCACCGACTTCCTCGGCGGTCAGGTTGAAACCGACGCCAACGGCTACATCGTTCACAAGGAACACACGATGACATCGGTGCCAGGCGTGTTCGCAGCAGGCGATGTCGTCGACACGCGCTACAAGCAAGCCATCACCGCCGCAGGCATGGGATGTTCCGCAGCCATTGACGTGGAAAAATGGCTTGAAGAGAACGTCCACTGAGGGCGTTTCCTTCATGTGGGGCTGGCTCGTCGCCCGTTCATGGTGGATGTGACGCGACATGCAAGGCACATCACCTTGCCCAATGTGGGCCTTGATGGACAGCGTCGGCTCAATGCCTCGAGCGTCTTGATCATCGGGGCTGGCGGACTCGGTTCACCCGCAGCGTTGTACCTCGCAGCTGCCGGTATTGGTCGCATCGGGTTGGTGGACGACGACACGGTCGACTTGAGCAATCTCCAGCGCCAAATCCTCCATGCGACCGAGGACGTAGGAACACCGAAGGTGGACTCGGCTCAGGCAACCCTCAACGCCTTGGATCCTGAGGTTGAGGTCATCACTTACTCAACACGGCTTCATCCCGAAAACGCCCTCGAAATCATGGAGGGGTGGGATCTTGTTCTCGATGGTACCGACAACCTGCCCACACGGTATCTGGTCGACGATGCATGTTCGTTGCTTGGAACCCCCTGGGTGTACGGCTCCGTGTTCCGCTTCGAAGGGCAGGTTTCCCTTTTCAATCACGAAGGCGGGCCTTGCTATCGTGACCTCTTCCCCGAACCCCCGCCTCCCGAAGCCGTTCCTTCCTGCTCTGATGCCGGCGTGTTTGGCGTGCTACCCGGCGTTGTCGGTGTGTTGCAAGCCACCGAAGCCATCAAACTCCTGCTCGGTCTTCCACCATCGCTGAGCGGCGTTCTTCTCATCTACGATGCGCTCACGATGGAATTCAATCGGCTTTCCTTTTCCTCAGACCCAAATCGCCAACCGGTGACCGACCTTTCCCAAGCGGCAGGTCTGCTCTCTGAAGAGGCGTGGTGTTCGGTGCACGGGTCAGGGAATCCGATGTCGGAAGAACAAATATCCCCTTCCTCTCCAGATGGAAACATGGTCCACCAAATCTCCATGGACGAAGTGCTTGAACGACGCGCCAACGGTTGGGCTCCGTTCATTCTTGATGTTCGCTCCGACGGTGAACACGAGCAAGTCCGTATCGCTGATTTTTCACTTCACGTACCCCATCCCGAAGTGCTCTCGGTTTTGGACGAATTGCCCAAAGACACGGACATCTTGCTCCATTGCAAAGGTGGCATGCGCTCTCAGTTGGCTGCCAACACCTTGGTGAGTGCCGGATGGGATGCGAACCGCTTGTTCAACCTCCAAGGTGGCATCATGGCGTGGTATGCGGCAGCCCCCCAAGACATCGTCAACTAGGCAAGGCTTCACCGCAATGCTTGCAGTGCTTGGCATTTGCATCGTGCCCTTCTCTCGAGCAGGCTTGACAGGAACGGGTCGTCACTTCGCTCAGTCGAACCAGTTCTGAAGAGAGAATCCCCGTTGGGACGATGATGAGGCTGTAGCCCAAGACCATGATGAACACCGCCAGCATCTTTCCAGCTGGCGTCAGCGGGACCGTGTCGCCGTATCCCGTTCCGGTGATGGTCGTCAGGGCCCAATAGACGCTTTGTGGGATGGAGGTGAATCCGTTTTGCGGCCCCTCGATGAGGTACATGAACGCTCCGGAGATAAACCCGAGAACGGTCACGGTGAACAGGAAGATGATGATGCGTGTTTTTGATTGCGCCACGGCCTGACCGAGCATGTTGGCTTCTGCGATGTATCGGCCGAGTTTAAACACCCTGAAAATTCGCAACAAACGGATCGCTCGGATGACGAGCAAGCTTTGCGCTCCTGCCACGACGAGGCTGAGGTACGTTGGTAGGATGGCCAATAAATCAACCAGACCGTAAAAGGAGGTGGCGAATTCCTTTGAATTCTCGGTGGCGTACAAACGCAAGGCGTATTCCACGGTGAAAAGCAACGTAATCACCCATTCTACCGTTCGCAACAAGGCGTGATGTTCGGCGTTAACGGAATCCACGGACTCAAGGGAAACGGTCATGATGGATGCTAAAATGGCTACCAAAAGGGCAACATCGAAGAATTTTCCCGAGGCGGTGTCGGCTTCAAAGATAATCCGATGAAGAGCGGCCTTCCGGCCGAGTGGTTCCACATCGGTTTTCGTGGCCATGCATGGAGTGACCGTATCTTGGTTTAGATGGGTTGCGGCCATGAGGCTCGTGGGCAGTGGATTTGCAAACCTCAAACCTCCCTCCGCCTTCGAATTGAGGGGAGAGGTTGAAAGCAACTCTCGTTCTCCTTTTGGAACGGAGGCGGGTCCATGGCGAGCATCATCATCGCTGATGAAAACGAAGGCAGACGGAACCTGCTCGCCAACACCTTTGAGCGCAACGGCTACGATGTCACCCGATTGAGCACGCTTGCGCAAGCCGAGGCAACCGCGGCAGTCGTGTTGCCGAACGTTCTTCTGCTCGAAGGGGAATGGATGCAGGGCAGCGCTTTGGACACCTGCCAGCGCTTGAGCGGGCACCCCAAATTCCGAACCACCACGCGCACGGTGGTGTTGTCCCGAACCACCGCTCCCGATTATTTGGCTTCGGCTGCGATGGCGGGCGTCGCCGAGGTGATCGGTAAGCCCGTTGACATGAACCAACTCATTTCCCAGATACAACGTCACGCTTCCAAACAATTTGTCGCACCGCCGGCCGAGGTTGCTGCTTCGCCAGGGGGTGGGTTCGGCGCGCCTCGGTTCGATGTGGGCATGACGATGAACGACAGCGAGTGGGCCTTACCCATGCTCCGTCGCTTGGTGGAATCGGGAAACATCGACGACGAATTTGTCGCTTCACTCCGTGAGCAGATGGCCGAAGAAGGCCAGGCGACAGAAGAGGAAGAGCGTGTATCGAGCGCCACCATGACCGAAATGCTTCGATTAGCGCTCAACCGATTGGTGGGTTCGGTGGAAGGTTCCCAAATTGCGCAAGCTACTCCTACCCTTTCCAAGGCTGAAACCCAAAACGGCGCGACCAACACCGCGCCTTCGTTCAATGACCTCAGCAAAGGGGCAACGTTGGGAGAAGCACCGGCGCCTTCCTCCCCAGGTCTTGGTTTGAAAAGTTCGATGGAAGACATTCTTGAACGCCAAGCCGAGGACATCGCAAAGGAGGTTGAAGGCGCCATGGAGGAGATTCTCTCCGAGGAACCGGAGTACATCGCTCTTCTTCCCGAAGCCGAGAAGGTGGGTTTGGACCCTGAAACGGTTGAGTTGACCCGATTGTCCGCCGAGGTGTTCCTAGAATTGATGACCTCCCTCCAACGGCCTGGAGCCCTTTCCGACCTCACGCTGCTCACGCAAATCGAGGATGCAGAGCGATTGGCGAGCGATGTTCTCGATGCCCTCCCTGCGAAGGAGGAAGAGGAGTGAGCGCTCCCAAAACGACGCATCAACGAGCGTTTTACGCACTGTTCTTTGCTTTCGTCGTGAACTTTCTCGGGTATGCGTTCATCGTTCCCGTTCTGCCCGCATGGCAGACTCAATTCGGATTGAACACGACTCAGGCCACGCTTTTGGTGTCGCTATGGGCCGTCCCGTTACTTCTGCTCGGACCGGTGACGGGTCGCATCACGGACCGCTACGGCGCTGGGCTCACGGTCGCAGTCAGTTTGCTCTTATTGGCCGGCTCGAGCGGATTGTACGTGGTGGCCACCAAGGAATGGGTCGGCCATCCGTTCATTCTGCTCTCGTTCGCACGTTTGGTGCACGGGGCCTCCGGAGCGACCATCATGACCGCAGGGCTTGCATCGGCCTCTCAGTTGTGGCCCACCAGGTTTGGAGAACAAGCGGGGAAATTGCTCGGAATCGCCGCAATCGGCGGCCTCTTTGGGCCGGTCATGGGGGGGTTGTTGTTTACCTGGGGAGAGGCATGGGCCTTCGCCGTCCTGGGCGGCCTCACGTTGGCCGTTGTTCCCGTGGTGGTCGCTGCCATGAAGGAGATTGGAGGGCCTGTTGAAGGAAGTTCAGCCTCGGTTTCGCTCCGCGTGTTCTTTGAGGACGCGATCTTGTTTCGAGTCGGGGTGCTGTTGGCCATCACGACGGTGGCGACCGGGGCCTTGGAAGCCGGCGTTCCGCTCTTCCTCGACGACACGCTCGGGCTTTCTTCTGCGGAAATCGGCGGGGTGTTGTTGGTGATGGTGTTGATGCAAGGCATCGGTTCGGTGGTTTGGGGTCGACTCGTTGACCGGAAAGGTCCGACCCGCTACATGGTCATCGGCTGGACCATCGTCGTGCTTTCGCTTGTGGGTGTCGGAGCTACAGGTGCGTTGCTCAAGGGAGACGTGGCCGTGTTCGCCATGATCGGCTTGCTCGGTGCATTCCAGTTCTCCATCGCCGCTGCACAAATTCCCATGTTGCCGATGATCGATACCGCCACCAACCGGGCCCTTGGCGAAGGAAATCCAGGTTTGGCGTTCGGCGTTTTCGGGGCAGCATGGGCGGCCGGGACCATCCTCGGACCTTTGTTGGTGGGCCCCGTCTTCGACCTCTTCGGTTCTTGGGCGTTGGCGCTTGGAGGGCTTGCGATTCCTGCGCTGGGGGCGCTGCTCATCACCCTGAGTAACCAAGAAGTTCTTCGCGATTGCTACGAAACTGAAATCAACAAACGCAAGGGGTGAATCTTCCTCATCCTTTGCTTCATGCTCTGAAAGAAGAGCATTGAAACCACCCATCGCCTGCGAAGGGACGAGGGCAGACCATGGCACAGGGTGACCTTCCGGAAATTTTTGGCCAAGAATGGAGGCCGGAGCATCCCCTCGATTTCGTCCGCCCGTTGCCCGCGACCGCTGCGCGAAGCGAAGTCTTGGCCTTCGTTTCCCAACAACACGATGCCCATCTGTTTCTCGTGGCCAACGTTTGGGACCACATGATCGATTCAGAGCCCGAGACCTTCGAAGGCCCGTCATGGCTGACCTTTTCCAACCGCTTTATTGAAGGCCTCGAACGGGCTCTAAAAAAACAAATGGAGACCACCCTCGGCGATGAGCTTGTGCGGGAGGTGATTCCTCGACGAAGCATGGCGTTGATGCTTGAACGGCGCCGAAGTCACTTTCTCATCGACCTTCGTTTGATGATGCGACGTTTGGCCCATTACATGGCCATCACCGTCGACCTTCGCTTCGAGTGGCAGCGTTACATGACCCGCACTCGAGCCCTTGATACCGCGCTCAAATCCATCTTCACCGACGGGATTGAGACGCCCGATGGGGGACGATTTGGCGGCAAAGGTTTCCGCTCAACTTGGCAAGAGGGCGTCGTTGCGGTTGCCACCGCCCTTCGCCGTCAGCCGGATGCTCCTCGCAATGCCCGCCCAGGAGCGGGTTACGACGGCGATGTTGTGGCTCCTATGATTCGTGATATTGGCCTTGGTTTGGCGATGGGCGACACCCCTCTTGACGTGATGGCCGCCAACCTCGGCAAAGTCAAATCCAACCAAAACGGGGGCTGGGAAGACGCCGGAGGGCGCGACTTGCACGTGGGTGCCTGGCACGTAGGCGTCTTACCGCCTACAGCTCCCCTTCCCATTGCGAGCGCCACCATGACGGGTCTCGCGTTTGCTGGTTGGCGTCAAGGACTCGACCGATTCCATGTCGCTTGCATAGGCGAGGGCTCTTCCTCCAGCGGTGAATTTTGGGAAGCCATGAACCTTGCAGGTGCCCGTGGTTTGCCCATCACCTACATTTTGCAAAACAACCAAATCGCCTTGGACACGCCTCCAGCGAAGCAATCCGGTGTTGAACTTTGGGCTGATAAAGCCCGAGCGATGGGCTTCCCTGCGTGGACCATCGACGGGTCTGACCCTGCTGCTTGGCACGCCTCAACCGCCGTTGCACGTGAATTCGCCATGGCCGGTGGTGGTCCTACCTTGATCCATGTGGAAACCATGCGAGGTTGCGGCCACGCCCATCATCACGACGACCTTTACCTCGGCAATCCGAGCGGCACGCCTCCGGGGTACGTGGACCGAGAATTGCTGGCGTATTGGGAAGCGAAAGACCCAATTCCAACCCACCGCGAGCTGTTGCTTGAATTGGGTGTGGAGGAAGCGATGCTCGCCACCATGGAAGAGGAGGAACACCAAGCGGTCGCTACTGCCCATACCGAACTGGTTGAGATGGCGTGGCCTGAACCCGAGACGGTGACCAAAGGCGTCACTTCCATCAACGACGCCGACACGCACGCCGACCATCTTCTTCGGGTGATTGGAAACGCACCGCCAACACAGCTCTCCGCTCCTCTCAAGCCTGGTGAACGGGCTTGGAACTATGCAGACAAAGGGGGATGGACGTACGCTCGAGCCATTCAGCAAGCCATGGCTGACATCGCCACCATGCACGGTGACGATTGCGTCTTCATCGGTGAAGACATGGAGGTTGCTGGGGCGTTTGGCATGAACATGGCCCTGAAAAATGCCGGTCATGAAGACAAACTCATCGACATGCCCTTGTGCGAGGCCATCATCGTTCATACCGGTGTTGGGGCTGCTCTCTCGGGCATGAAGCCCATGGTTGAAATTCAATTCGGCGGGTTCGCGGCTTTGGGTTACAACGCCCTCATCAACAACGCCTCGATGTTGCGTTGGCGATGGGGTGCAGACTGCCCAATGACGGTTCGCATTCCGCTGGGGGCTCGCACGCGCTCCGGACCGTTCCATGCCAACATGATCGAATCCTGGTTCGCCAACGACCCCGGTCTGGTGGTGCTCGCTCCGGGAACCCCACAGGACGCCTACGATTTGTTGGTCGAAGGGGCCAACCTTCCCGACCCGGTCTTGATGCTGGAACACATCGGTCTCTACGGTCTTCGCGGGGGCAAAACAGGTTGGGGAATGAACATCAACCAAGAGGTGGACACCGCCACCGTTCAACGCCATATCGAAGCCGGAACGCCGTACAAGTTGGGCCAAGCCGCCGTGATTCGTGGTGGTAGCGATGTGACCCTCGTCACATGGGGTGCAATGGTCCACATCGCTCTTGAAGCCGCTGAAACCATGGCTGCTGATGGGGTTGAAGTTGAAGTCGTCGACTTGCGAACCCTGCTTCCCTTCGATGCCGAGACGTGCATCGCTTCCGTCCAACGCACCGGTCGTTTGGTCGTGCTTCAGGAGGGCCAATGGTCAGGCGGCTTGGGACACACCGTCCAGTCCCGCATCATGGAGTCCTGCTTCTACGAGCTTGAGGCAGCACCGGTTGTCATCGGTGCCCTCGACACCCCCGTGCCGTTCTCCCCTCCTTTGGAAAACCACACGGTCCCCTCGCTCGAACACGTTGTCGATGTGCTCAAGGCAACAACCGGCGCTTGAGTTCAATGGCTTCGATGAAGCCGGCGGTCCAGGTCGACCGCAAACCAGGCTCCCAACGCTGTCGAGATGAAATAAAACGGCAGCGTTCCCCAAAGACCAGAAAGGAGGTTGGGGCCAAACGTTCGTGCCGGATTCATGCTGGCGCCCGTCAGTGGGCCGGCGATGAGCGCCAACACGGCAACGGTTCCGCCCACCCACACGGCGATGGTGATGCGGCGTTGGGTTCGTCGCAACACGATGAAAATGCTGAGCATCAAAGCAGCTGTAATGCCTACTTCAATGAGAAAGGCTTCGAACAACGAGAGGGAGGGCACCACGGTCGTCGGCGCTGCCGCTTGAACCGTCCATGCAGCCAACAACGCGCCAGAGCATTGGGCCAACCAATACGGAAGCAGGCGTGCGGATTCGAGATGGCCGGACCGCCAAAACGCCAGCGATACGGCTGGATTGATGTGAGCACCGCTCCACGGCCCGAAAAGCAGAATCGCCACGGTCACCACGACGCCAAAGGTCAGCGACACCAACAGGTGACCGGCACCGAGGGCAACGCTACCGCACCCAATGCCAACCATCAGGGCGGTGCCGAGGAATTCCCCTACGACTGCCCTTCTCATCGGTTCGCCCATGGGAAGTGGGCAGATAGGTTTCGCTCTTCCATCGCCTCACGGGCGGGGGGGTGGGAACCGTCAAGAAGTGGTGCTGGTTGGTTCAACCATGGGAGGTGACGAGACGGGTGGGGTCATGGGTATCCCACAACTCGTTTTGAGCAACACCTTGGTGCTGAACGGGGCCCTCTTCCTCGGCATCGTCCTCCTTCGTTCAACATCGGATGGTTCAACAAACAACGACCACCTGCTTTCCCTTGCTCTCCTGACCTTGGCCCTCTTGCTGCTCGTCAAATCGGCCGATATTTTCATCGAAGGGGCGAAAGGTTTGGCTTACCGAGCCGGCTTACCCGAAGTTGTCATCGGTCTTACCATTGTGTCAATCGGGACCTCCTTACCTGAGATTCTGGTCACTTCAACCGCCGCTGCTGATATTCCGAACAATCCCGCGATTGGCGATCTCGCTATTGGTGGTATCTACGGTTCGGTCCTTGTTCAAATCACGCTGATTCTGGGTGTTGTCGTCGCTTTCCGGGGTGTTAAAATTCGACCATCGTGGTTGAAACGAGACGGCTTTATCATGTTCTCATCCATCGGATTGCTGACCTTTTTCTTGGTCACGGGAGGCGGCCTCAGCCGTCTCGAAGGCCTCCTCTTAATGTCGTTGTACATCGCCTACATCTATTGGTTACTTGCGAACAGAGAAGAAATTCTTGAGGACGAACTCATTGGCGGTGAGCCGGTGGACCGACGGTTGACTCGAACCACTGCCTCCTACGCGGTCATGGTCACGATGGGTCTCTTGTTGGCTTTGTTTGCTGCTCATCACTTGGTGAACGTTGCCAGCGACCTCGCTTACGCCATGAAGGTCCCTCATGCCGTCATCGGTACCACCGTTTCGGGTTTGGGCACCTCGTTGCCTGAACTCACCATTGCTTTCATGGCCGCCAAGCGCAGCGAAGGAGTTGCCATTGGGACCCTCATCGGTTCAAACATCACCGACCCTCTTCTCTCCATCGGGTTTGCCGCCCTTGTTCATCCTTTGGCGGTGACGGAGGCGAGTGCTAATCTTACGTTCTTCCTCATCATTCCAGCGACCTTCATCGGAACCGGTGTGGCCCTGTTGATGATGCGGTCGCAATACGAGTTCAAGCGCTGGGAGGGCATCGTTCTCATCATGATTTACGTTGTCTTCGTCGCCCTTTTGCTCGCTGAACAGCAGGGTCTTTTGGTGCTTTGAGGGCACTGATGCGTGCACCCGAAAGACATCGCTCATAAGGGGGTGACCCTTCGCAGATTCATGGTGGACTTCCAACTCGATGAAATGCAAGCCATGCTCAAGGAACTTGCGCATGAATTCGTCGTTGACGAGGTTCGGCCTCATGCCGAGCATTGGGACGAAACGGCGCACTATCCCAAAGAAACGATTCAGGCCGCCCACGAAATGGGATTGTTGAACCTTCACATCCCTGAAGCCTACGGCGGCGCAGGCCTTGGCTCGTTTGAGGAGGTGCTCGTCAACGAAGAACTTGCATGGGGGGACCCTGGCTTTGCTACGGCAGCGTACGCAACAGCGCTTGCCAGTGCCCCCATCATCACCGGCGCAACCGATGAGCAGAAGGAACACTGGTTGCGAAAAATTGCCGAAGAGGGGGCGCTCGCCTCCTACGCCGTGACCGAGCCCGGTGCGGGTTCGGACGTAGCGGCCTGCAAAACAACGGCGCTCAGAGACGGCGATGAATACATCATCAACGGGTCCAAGATGTGGATCACGGGAGCCGGTCATGCCGACTTTTTCTTCGTCCTTGCAAAAACGGACCCGGACGCCGGTTACCGAGGCATGTCGGGGTTCATCGTCGAAAAGGATGCAGAGGGGTTTTCGCTTGGCAAGAAAGAAACCAACATGGGGCAACGCTGCTCGGACACGCGGTCCATTTCCTTTGACGATGTTCGCGTGCCTGCCGATCATCTCATCGGTGGCTCAGAATCCGGCGGTTGGATGAACGCCATGAAAGCGTTTGACATGAGTCGCCCAAACATCGCAGCCCACGCCACGGGTCTTGCGAGAGCTGCTTACGAACACGCTTTGCAATATGCCAACGAGCGCCACACCTTCGGCAAACCGCTTCACCAACATCAAGCCGTCCAATTCATGCTGGCGGACATGAAAACCAATATCGAAGCCGCTCGCATGTTGACGTGGAAGTCGGCTTCGGAATTTGATGCGGGTGTCCAAAACACCGAATCCGCTGCGCACGCAAAGCGCTTTGCTGCCGATATGGCGATGCAGGTCACCACCGACGCCGTCCAAGTGTACGGTGGCTACGGATACTCCGAGGAGTATCCGGTCGCTCGGTTGATGAGAGGGGCAAAGGTGATGCAGATTTACGAAGGCTCTTCTCAAGTTCAACGCATGATCATTGGACGTGAGATCACGAAAGGCCTCTAATCATGCATGCCCCTTGCGTAACTTGTCTTCCATGGCCCAAATCTTGTCTTCATCGTGATGCCAAGGGACCTCGTTTTCCTTGATGGCGAAGCGGTGGTCGTTCTCTTTGAACCAATCGTCCAACGCCATTTCCTCTCGCAGTTCAGCCTCCCTTCGCCACTCAGCGTGGATTTCAAACAAGGAGGGCGTTGGCTCATCGCATTCGACGCCGTAGACCTCCTCAAACGGGTCTTGCGCGTTCACGGCGTTTCTGATGAAGTCGGTATCAAGGTCGTCGATCGTCATGACACCCTCTTCAGCAAACTGGTAGATCTCTTTGAGCATCCTGCGTTCGGTCACGATGAATTGGGCAAGCAGCGGAATGCGGAGTGACGTGACCCGGTCGTTGCACAACGCAAGCGCCAAGGCAGCAAGTTGGTCCCCAACAGGAAGCGCTCGCCCTTTTTCGTCTGGATGGATGCAAAGGGAGGTTTCGTAGACGTTTTCTTCGACCAAGTCACTCTTGTAAACCGCTCCGCTGACATGAAGGCTGAACACCGTCTCCTCAACAAAGCCAAACTCAGGTAGCCATTCTTGTCGAGAGTTTATGGAGACGTCAATTTTGTACCACCGTCTTGAGGCACCCCGAATGAACAGGCCGGGCACAATGGCTTTTGGATAGTCGATGTGGATTTGCGGTGATTGGCTTGCAATCTCCCGGATGAACTGGATGGAGCGATCGTGCGCATCGCGACGCTTCTTGCTCCAATGTGCTGGAGGCGACCACAGTTTTACCATGCGGGAATACACCGTGTTTGAGACTATTTGAAGTCCAAAGGGGAGAAACTCCTTGAAGCCGGGGGAGGACAACGCCTCATGACCTCCATGGCACCGGTGGGGCTCGTTCTTGCCGCCGGTCTGAGCCAAAGGCTCGGTTCACCCAAAGCCCTGGTTGAGGTGGGCGGTGTCCCTTTGGTGGATTGGGCGTGCAGGCACTTGCTTGAAGCCGGTTGCGGGGTGGTGGTTGTGGTGACGAACGAACACCTGCGCTCCACATTGGGTGCCCTGACCTCCAGAGCTCAGATGGTGACCAACCCCCAGCCTGAAAACGGGAGAACAGGGAGTTTACAGGTGGGTTTGAACCACCTCCTTTCACAGTGTCCGGCACCCCAGAGGGTCGTGATGGCCCCGGTTGACCGGCCGGGGTGGCGAGCGGGGGTCGTCCGCAACCTGCTTCTCAACACCGGTTCTTCTTGCCCTGTTGCCGAAGGTCGTCGTGGGCATCCCGTCGTTTTGGACAACGAAGCTGTACGGTCGGTGTTGGAGGCCCCATCGGACGTTCCGTTGCGAGACCTCGTTGATTTTCAACCGGTTGAGGTGGATGCTCCTTGGTTGGGTTTGAACGTCGATACGCCCGAACAACTCGCTGAACTACGACGGAACGAAGGGGCCCTTCTCGCTTATTTTACCGGAGGCGAAGGGATATGAGGGCCATCCGTTGAGGCATCGACATGACCGCCCGCGTGCTCGAGTGGGTTCTTCACGAGCAACGGGCAGGCCACCGGGTTGCCATGGCTTCGGTGCTCAACACTGCCGGCAGCGTTCCGGGAAAAACCGGAGCCCGTCTCGCCGTGTCTTCTCGCAACGAAACATGGGTAGGGACGGTAGGCGGTGCTGGCCTCGAGAAAACCGTCTTGAATCGGTGCCGAGACCTCCTCTCAAAGGCAACAGCACCGTTTGCTGAGGTCCACACGTACGGATTAAACAAAGGGGCGAAGGGCTATGAAGTAACGCCGCTTGATTCGCTCTGCGGTGGTCGGGTCACCGTAGCAATTGAGGTGATGATGCCCATGCCCCACGTTTACATCATGGGTGGCGGTCATTGCGGGGAAGCCTTGGCGGTCTGCCTCGACCGTTTGGAATGGTCGTATTCGGTTCATGACACCAGGGAAGACTATGTTTCTATAGAAAAATACCCCGCCGCTCAGGCGCGTTCAACCGTTCCTGCAGATGCGGTGTTTTCCGATGAAACCGTTGAGTCTCTGCAGCGGTTTTCAGACATCTTGTTGCTCGGTCATGATTGGGCTGAAGACCAACAGCGTCTTCTCGCATTGTTGCACCTTGTCCACGGAGCGGGTCTTGCCCTCGACGGGGTTGAAGCACCTCGAGTCGGTGTGATTGGGAGCCGCTCAAAGTGGCAGAGCTTTGAGACCGTCTGCCTTGATGCGGGGATTCCCTCCACGCTTCTTGCGCAGGTGGTTTGTCCAATCGGCCTGAACATCGGCGCTCAGACTCCTCAAGAGATCGCTATTGCGGTGGTCGCTCAAATCATGGCGGCACACAAAAACGTGGACCCGAACGGTGCAACTTGGCGTCAATCTTGATGCTGGAAGATGCGCTCTCTGAAGTAACGAAGTTCTTCGATGCTCTCCAGCGCATCGTCCAAGGCCAAGTGAGCCCCTTTTTTCGGATAGCGTGAAAGGTTGGGGTACCAGCGACGTGCAAGTTCTTTGACGGTTGAAACGTCCACCATTCGGTAGTGGAGGAAGTCGAGCAGTCGAGGCATTTCCTTTTCCAAGAAGCGTCGGTCGTTCCAGATGCTGTTTCCACACAACGGAGCGGTGTTGGGTTCAACCCATTGCGAGAGAAAAGCCAATGTGGCTTCTTCCGCTTCTTCAACCGTCACGCCCTCGTTTTTTATTCTGTCAACCAAACCGCTGTTGTGATGATGGGTGGTGTTCCATTCGTCCATGCCTTCGAGCAAAGCATCCGGTACGCGAATCGCAAGGTTCGGTCCTTGAGCGAGGATGTTGAGCTCACCGTCGGTGACCACCGTGGCGATTTCGATGATGGATTCTGACGAAACCGAAAGTCCGGTCATCTCAAGGTCCATCCATACCATCCGATGTGCTTCTTCGCCCATGCATGTTGGTACGGCCGTCACGCTTTGGTTCTTCGCAGGTGGCTTCAAGCCTTGGAAGTGCTCTGTCCCTCTTCGAAGGTGAGTTTGATTTCACCCGTCGGACCGAAGGAAACCACCGGCAAGTAGCCGTCGTGCGGGGTGACCTTCAGGGTCGCGATGATCTTCTCCACCGCATCGCTTGGCAATCGAAGTGAGAACCCTTCTTCAGTGGAGAGCAGTCCGCTGTGTGCGGAAACCGATGGCTCTTGAGCGGGGGATTCATCCACGTCACCAAACATTTCGCCTTCATCCGCATCGTCATCGGGTTTTGCTTCCATTGATTCGGTCATGTCGTCAACCTCGTCGTCCACGATTTCGGAGGCATCCTCGTTTTCCGAAGCCTCCTCAATTTCCACATCATTGTTAGTCTCCATCTCATCGGGGGGGCTTTCGGCTTCATCGGTCAGGCTCTGAGGTTCGGTACCCCCAGCATTGGTCGCCACGGGTGGGAGAGGTAGAGTTGCCTCGTCAACATAGATGCCATCGTCTTCGTTCATGCGTTGCATGAACAGGAAGCCGAAACCGAGTGCAATAATTCCCATCAAAACGAAGGCGATGGCGCCGAAAATGGAACTCTCAAGGGAGTTTGCGAACAAAAACGAGGTGAAGATCGAACCGTAGCCACCCAAGCCTCGTCGCCAAACGGCGTCGTTTTCTTCGTCGAAGCCTTGCACGCCGACGATGACGAGGTACACCGTCATGAGCAAGTAGGCAATGGATTCCAAGTCAGCGGTGTTCAATGCAACGTAAACCCCAACAAGCGAGTAGGTCAAACCTGCGAGACCGAGGCGGTCCATGAAGGCAAAGAACGCGTCGTCCGAATCCCATGAAGCCCCTTCCCAGTCGTACATGAGGTCGTCCTTTGCAGAAAGAAGCGTTAGCATCACGCCTTGAACGGCCAGCGCCAAACCAGCCACGGTGGTTTGCTGGTCATCGGTGCCAAGATCGCTCTGGACCATGATGTTGATGATGCTGAAGGTTGAGAGGAGTGGGAAGAGCAACACGCCTCCGAGCTTTCCATTTCGAAGCATGGACCACGAGAGGATGGCCAAGCCCAACAACGGGCCCAAGCCGTAAAACACGCTGTATCCTGCAACAAAACCCAAACCTCCGATTTGGACGGCAAGTTGAGCAACATCGTTTTGCTTCCGTTGTTCTTCTTCATCCTCGGGTGCTTGCTTGAAGAGCATGCCTTTCGCATGAAGCGCTGCCATGACGCAGCCGCCCGCGCCGGTGAGCACACCGCTCCAGCCCGCCGCATCCCCCTCGCTGATGGGTTGGAAGGTGTCGCTGCCGGAGAATCCAATAAACAACGAAACAAAGAGCAGTCCAAGCGTGAAGGGAAGGCCATCGCTTCGGTTGCTGGCGTACAGGTACGGCATCAGCAGGAGCGTGACAAGCGTTGGAATCCAATAACCGTCTGGAAGGACGGAAAGAAGGGCCAACGTGAACCAAAAGATGGCTCCCATCACCCAAAGTCCGCTTCCTTCCTCGGATTCGTCCGTTTTGTACATGCTGTAGAGTTGGGAGGTCATGTGAACCATGATGAGAAGCCCCTCAAAGGCGGGGAACGGTCCGTTGTGGTTGTTCTCCAGATAGTTGCCCACCGATGCTGGAAGGGCTTCGATGGCCTTTGCTACCAATCCCGCAGAATCGCTGCCGATATCCGCTATCAAGACCGCAAGCGGAACCAACAAGGTCAGCACGTGGTAACGATGGCGAACGGTGCGCCAGGCCACCAAAACCGCCAAGGGCAAGAACAGAAGTCCGCCTGAAGTATCAAGCAAGGCCAAACCAAGCAACATCAGGTACATCGCTCCATCAGCCTCACGGTTGAGCGATGTTTCGTCGATGCCTCGGCGCACGATGACACCGTTCACCACAAAGGGCGCGGCCACCAAGATGGCATCCAACAAAAGGCCTGCTTGGAGGACATCGTTTCCAACCGCCCCTGCGTCGTACAACTTCCACGAGAGCGGAACGGCGAGGAAGATGAGGAGGGCAACACCAACGGCTCTGTCGATGGAGCCGATGGTGTCCATCTGCACAATGTCCCGCACCAGCAAGGCGACCGGTAGAACGAGCAACAGCACGATGTACGGGTCGCTTGCCCACACATCACCTCGTATTGTGCTGATGGAGAGGGTGAACAGCATTAACCAGCCACCGACGGACAACCGTGCCATAGGACCCCATGCAGCCTCGGCTATCGCCTCCTCCGTGCTGGTCTCCGTGGCGTCCTGGACAACCCATGTTCCGCTTTCGGCGTCGTAAGTGGGTGTCGCAGCATTTCCCTGGTCCAACCACTTGAGGACCGAACCCATGTCAAGTTCAACGGAGCGAGCCTTTGTTGAAACCGCATAGAGGGCGATAGTCAAGATCAAAAATTGCGGTCGGAAGCCCAACCCTATAAGCTCCTCAAGAACCGCAACATCCGGAATCGTCAAGTTGTCGAGGACGGCGAGCAAAAGAACGGTGAGGGTGGTGAAGATCATCGAGAGCGTGACGTCCTTTCGGTGTTGGAGCGTTACCGGTGTGGCCGTGCGAAGCATGCGCCAGTTGATCGAGAACATGTACGCAACAAGCAACCAGGGAAGGTACCATTCAGGGTCGAGAATTGCCCTTGAGAGGATAACCGAACCGATCATCGCCAGCGTGATACTCGTTTGGAGCCGTTCGCGAGAACGTCCAAGTTCAGCGACGCTGAGGAGGAACACCGGTATGAGCACGTGCAGCCACGTGCCTCCAAACGCCTCCTTGACGGGGATGTCTTGGGTGTACGCATACCAATCCGTAAGGAGGTAGGATACGCTGAAAGCCAACATCGTCAAGTTCACAACCCATGTTCTGGCGACTTTTGAGATGAAGACCATGTAGGGGAGAATGAGCATGCTGAGCACCCACGGCACGGTTGAGGACGCCATCGGGAGGACGAGCAGCGCCACGGCTAAACCGATGGGCATCCACGGAACTCGCTGTTTCAGGACTGCGGGAAAATATGCGAACAGAACGGTACACCACAAGGCGACGGGGACATTGATGTAATCGGCGATAGCGGGATAGTCACCGGCACGAAACGGACCGAGGATGAGGTTAAACTCGTTCGTCGAGATTCGGACCAGGAATAGGGCGAACACGACTTGGCCGATCAAGAACAACGAAGCCCGTTCCATGACCTCTTTTCGTAGATCTTCCTTTGCGGCAAAATACCCCTGGATGGCGATGATGAACACCATGAGGGAGAGTGCACCGCCCGTGCCGTCCACCGGGGCGTTCGTGTTCAGCCCTTCGTAAACGAGAGGAACCAAACCTGCAACAAAGGCCACGACCACAAAATTGAGGGCTCTGTTCGAACGCAGCGACATTTCCAACGAAACCAAGGTGATGCTCAGCATGGCGATGCCGAGTTCCCAACTCACGACGTCGTTGGACCACCGCATCCAAGGACCCACGCCCGCAAGGAGAATCGCCATGGGAGCATAGGTTGCAACGCCCCATCCGAAACTGGTTTGCCCGTTGTAGCGTTGGAGCAATCGGTAATGCCCGTAGGTGAGGAGCAAACTGGTTGCGGTTTGGGCGTAGATGGCGTTGGCATTCGGCGACCAATCCGTATCGGTGTAGGCTGAAGGGTCGCCAAACACGTCCAACTCAAATGTCCCCGTCGCAACGGCGACGAGGTAACGAGTGCCCCACAACACACCAACGGTGGAGAAGAAAAAGGCGATACCGAGAATGTAGTTTTGGATGTCTTGGAGGTGGTAATCGTTCTTTTTGCTTTGAAGTTCAATCAAGGCAATGGATACGGCAAACGAGGCCAACCCGCCGATAAAGAGCACGAGGAAGTTCTCATTCGTCGCTTCCTCGTTGAACGCCACACTGAAAATTCCACCCCAAATGGCGAGGAAACCGATGCCCATCATCACGAGTTGAGACACTTTGAGCATGAACATGTCCTGTTCTCGAACCGAAGACCCCGGTGCGTGAACGGTCATCGGTGGTGCGCTGGTTTGACCGTCAGCCCTGAGGCCGCCTTGCATCGGCGATGCACTTGAGGCTGGGGTGGTTGCTGGTTGTGGGGCTTGGATTTTACGACGACGCGGTGCGGCCATGACAATCGCTTGTGCCTTGTCCGTGCAGACTTAACATTTCACCCTGCATTTTGGTGGAGAACATGAAAACTGAGGCCAAACCTGATTGTAGGACCTCCAATGAATTGAAGACCCTCCCTCACGTCGCAAAGTACGGTGAGATGATGAACCGTACCCTTCTCTCGGCATTTTGCTTTGCGCTGATGATGACCCCGTTGTTTGCATCTGCGGTCCCCGTCCATACCAGCCTTGACGATGGAGAAGACATCGGTTGGTGGGTTGATACGACGGTTGACCGCAACAAGAACGGCATCGGCGATATGGTTGAGAAATACAACGACCATCCGTTGTTTTTGGACGAAGCCAACACCCTTCCGCTGATCATTGACTTTGACCACACGCCAACAGAGGCTGACGTTTCCATGCTGGAGCGAGAAGTCGGTTTCCAACACCAGTGGACCCTCAAGCACATCGATGCGGTTGCAGGGCGAGTTCCCCACAACATGATTTTGGAAACGACGACCCTCCCGGGCGTCGTGATGCTTGAGCTCGACGGCATTCTCACGATTCAAAACGGGGATTCCGCTGTAGTTCATGAAGTCGATTTGGCCCAACAACAGACCGGCTACGACGGCTCGGGCGTCACCGTCGCCGTCATCGACACGGGCATCGACAGCACCCATGCTGGGTTGGACGATCTCGACGACGATGACAGCACCTATGACCCGAAGGTCATCGGTTTCTACGACCCCGTGAACAACCCCGACAAGACCAATGGAACGGAAATTCAAGCTTACGACGACCAAGGCCACGGTTCGCACTGTGCAGGAACGGTGGCTGGGACCGGTGCTCCGACCTTTGAACACCCAGGGATGGCGCCTCAAGCCTACTTGGTCGGCGTCAAGGTTCTGGATGCGGGCGGGTCCGGAAGTTTTGCAACGGTGATGGCCGGCATGGAGTGGACGGTTGACAACCGCTTCAAGTTTAACATTCGGGCTGCATCGATGAGCCTTGGTGGACCGGGTCCGATTGAATGGACCTCGTCCGAAGAGGACAGCGTGAACCGATACGCCAACGAAATGGTACGGGCGGGCATTACGATGCTCATCGCAGCAGGCAACACTTTCGCCTCTGCACAAATTGGAACCCCCGGTTCCGCTGAGGACGTCATCACGGTTGGGGCGTTGGACAAGAACACCGCCATCGCCGTTTACAGCAGCCAAGGTCCAACCGAAGAAGGGCGCGTGAAACCCAACGTTGCCTTCGTGGGCTCCGATGTCATGTCGGTTCAACACAACTCAGGGGACGGATACGTTGCCTTCAGCGGAACGAGCATGGCCACCCCTGGTGTCGCTGGTACCGTGGCTCTCATGCTCCAAGCCAACCCCGATTTGTCGCCCTTTGACGTCCGCAACATCCTGCAGGAAACGGCAACGTATCGACAATGCCATTACATGCTGGCCAACGAACCCTGCCTTGAGGACCAAATCCCGAAAAATCGGCAGAACAACGTCTACGGCCACGGCCATGTCGAAGCGCTTGCAGCGGTCATGGAGGCTGCTCAGCGGGATTACGCCTTTGACACCTCACGTTCGCTGGTGGTCACCACCGAGGCGGGTGTAGACGACCGAATTCACCTCAAGCCCGGCGACAGCATTGAAGTCGATGTTCAAGGTAAGGTGAGTACGGTCCAGTGGCGCAGCAACCACCTGCGTGACGATTGGGCAAATCTTCACACGTTCGACGAAGGAGACACCACGGCATCTCTTGAGTTGAGCACCATCGTGCACCAACTTGAACACCTACCCGGCATCGAGGTTGAGGGCAACCACACCTTCTCCCTCCGCGGCCTCATCGCCAACGAAACCGACCCCCTTGGCCCTCCATCGTCGACGCCTCTTGTCACGCTCAACGTGATGCTGATGGACACGGCCAATGCAAAGAACGGCGGGGACGATGAAGGCGTCTTCGGAGCGCTTTCCGACTGGGCAGTGCCTGCAGCGGGCCTGTTCTTGCTGCTCCTTGTGGTTCTTGGCATGTACGTCATCAACCGTGCCGAGGAAGCCACCATGGTGGAGAAAGTCTTCAGCGTTGACGACGACATCGAAGCGGTTGTCAACGAGGCCAACGTTCCCGAATGAACGGTTTGCGCCTCTCAAAGTTGGACAAAACGGGCGAATCAAGCCGATGCTTCGTTCCACTTCGCTTGGATCTCAGCGGAGTCGTCCATTCGCCCTTCGTTCTTGAAGGTCACTTCACCCTCGCTGTTCACGAACACCACCGAGCCCGGCTTCGTGATGTCGAGGGCTTGACCGGCATCACTTCCTTTCATGAAGGCGTAGGTGGTCAAACTCACCCCCTCTTCCGATTCATCCACGGCTCCATCGCCGTTGTCGTCGTTGTCGTCGTGGGCGTTCGCTGATTCATGCCATTCGGAAAGGGTGAGTCCACCGGCGTTTTCGACGGGGTCGGTCGACATCACCAGCACGGTGGTTTCTGGGATGGTGTTCCAGATGGCGTGCATGGTGGTGTAGCAAGGGTTGTTGCACCATTCGGCCGAGAAGATGACGATGTAGGGAGCCCCGCTCATGCGGGCGTTGTCGTAGGTTTCTCCGTTATCGGCCGTTTGTGAGAATGCCGGAAAAGCAACGGTCTCTGCTTTTTCATCGCTTGTGCAACCGCTCAACGGGGAGAGAAAGAGGGTAATAACGAGCAAGATGGTGATTTTGTTCATGAATCTAAAATTGTGACGGGTCCTATTCAAAAGTTCCTTAGCATCCCTGTCCAATAAAGCCATTAGGAACACCAAGCCTCTACTCTCCATGAAGCGTGGCGTTCCACTTGTGCTTCTCCTTCTCCTCACCAGCATCTTGGCAAGCGGCGTTGGCGCTCAATCGTCCTCTGAAACCACCGATTCCTGCGAGGTCGCCGGCGATTCCACCGAAGACAGGGTGGGGTGCTTGGACTCCGACGGGGATGGTTGGTCCGACCCGGATGCAAGTTGGAACGAAAGCAACGGCGCTGATGCCTTTCCAAACAACGCCACCGAGCATCGAGACCTTGACGGCGATGGCATAGGGGACAACTCGGATGCCGATCGTGATGGCGACGGCACGGAGAATTCGGCCGATAAATGGCCTGATCAACCTCTCATCTGGTCCGATATGGACGGCGATGGCTACGCGGACCAAAGTCAGCATGCTCTTTCTGACGATTGTCCGTTTACCTATGGGAAAAGTCGTATCCGTTTGGTAGGCTGTTCAGATATCGACGGCGATTTTGTTCCCGACCAATACGACGACGATGCCGATGGGGACGGAATCCGGAATGAAATGGAACGTTCAGCCTCAACGGGAACGGTGCTTTACGACCCCTACAACGCCGAATCGACGCCGCTCGATTCCGATGCGGACACCATTCCCGATGTATTGGACCACGACAACGACAACGACGGGTGGCCCGATGACGTTGAACTCGATCGGGGTTCGGACCGTTTCGATCCCGAGGAAACGCCGTTCAACATGTATTTCGGCATCAACACCGGCTTGTTTTACGCTGGGGGTTTGGGCCCAGGCTCGTTTTCCAAAGAATTCCAAGAAGACGAGATGGAATTTTCGGTCTCCGGCGTGAGTGAAATCGTTTTCGAAGAACTCGTGATTCCGCTTCTTCTCATTCCCGTGTACTTGGGCGTCTACTTCGCTCGCCGGCAAGAGTACCGCCGTTGTTTGGAAACCATCGAGGCTTGCGAATCGCTTGAAGAACTTCAAGAGGTCGAGCGGGTGGTGAACGACTTGGTGAAATCAAAGAAATTGAGGGTTTACCACGGCCTTGTTTTGAGAAACGCCATCGAAGAGCGAGAGAGTGAGTTCGGTGGAGAATTCACCGAATTAGCCGACTCAGAGAAGATTGACCCGTTGGGCGATGAAACGACTGACGGACCCGTAAAAAACGAAGAAACAACGCCTTTGAGCGAGGAAGAATAAGTTCCGTTCTTCCCGGTCCGTTGAGGTTGTGCTCCCCCAATTATCAAAGGGTGAAGGGCCTACGCAACATCAGGGACGACCATGGTGGGCAAGGAACACGTGCCAATGATTCCATCGCCGAAGGGCCGTCCATGGCTGGCAACGGTGAACGGTCAAGCGGTTGAAGTGCTCGCTCCGAGCAACGCCGTGCTCCTCGATATTCTTCGCGACAAGGTTGGAACGCTCGGTGTGAAACGGGGCTGCGATTTGGGCACCTGCGGTTGCTGTACGGTGATGATCGATGGAGTCCCCAAGCTCTCTTGCCTCACGCTCGCCGGTCAGGTTGAAGGAGCGGATATCGTCACGGTTGAAGGCCTCTCAAACGGCGCCCACCTTGCCCCCATTCAAACCTGTTTTGCGACTCACGGTGGCTCACAATGCGGTTTTTGCACCCCTGGTTTCCTCGTGGCATCGCAGGCTTTGCTCAACGAAAACGATGCCCCGTCTCGAGAGGAAATCGCAACGGCGATTGAAGGGAACCTCTGCCGTTGCACGGGGTATCAGCAGATCATCGATGCCATTGAGGCTGCGGCAGCCATTCACCGAGGCGACGCCGAGGCTGCAGAACCGGCCAGTTCACCCCATCCCGACCCTCATCCATCAGGGCCCGAGGAGCCCACCATGCCGCCCGGCCATGCGAAGTGATCACCATGGGGTCCTACAAGCAACAACCGGGCGCCTCGTCCTCGGAGGTGCGAAAGGACGGAAAGCGAGTTGCAGGGAAGCAATCCTTTCCTCCCCCCGGCTCGGGGGGTTCCAACCCGACCATGCGTCCAAGAGACCTGGATTTTATTCCTGAAACCGTGGGCGGCAAAGAGCCCAAACCCGCTGGCGACCACATTCACGACCGTGCAAGGACGGGAACTTCCGTCGGCAAATCCATGCCGCTTGTTGATTCCAATGCGAAAGTGACTGGACAGGCCTGGTACGGCGATGATGTGCGGCTCCCCGGGGAGTTGATTGGGAAAATTCTCCGCTCTCCTCACCACTATGCTCGGATCAAATCCATTGACACCTCAAAGGTCGAAGCGCTCCCGGGCGTCGTGGCCGTAGCCACCGGTCAGGATGCACCCAACCGATTCGGTGTTCTTCCCGTCACCAAAGACGAACACGCTATGGCCGTGGAAAAAGTCCGCCACGTCGGCGATTTGGTTGCTTGTGTTGCTGCTGTTGACGAAGCGACGGCCATTGAGGCCCTTGCGCTGTTTGAAATTGAATGGGAGGAACTTGAACCCGTTTTTGACCCCAAGGAAGGATTGGAAGACCATGACGAACCCATTCACTGGCGCGGCAAATACCACCTCGCTCGAACGAATGTTCAGAAGCGGGTCTTCCAAGAATTCGGCGACCGTTCTTTGGTCAACAACCCCCACGCAAGCTCCCACGGCTCATGGACGATGTCGGGCGTGCACCACGGCTTTACCGAGCCTCACGCTGTTGTCGCTCATTGGGGACCGAACGGGCGCTTGCAGTTGTACACGCCTCAACAGGTTCCCCATTACACCCACCGGGCGCTCTCCACCGTCCTCGATGTCCCCATGCACCAAATCAACGTGATTCGCACCTTTGTCGGCGGTGGCTTCGGCGGCAAATCCGACCCGTTTCCGCACGAGATGTGCGCTGCAATCTTGGCTCGTAAATCTGGAAAGCCGGTACGCATCACCTTCGACCGGGAAGAGGTGTACTGGATCAACAGGGGGCGCCACCCCAGCCACATCGATGTCAAGATGACCGCCGACGATGAAGGCAGAATTTCGAGTTTTGACATCGACGCCCTCATCGACGGCGGAGGTTTTGCTTCTTTCGGCCACGTGACGTCGTATTACAACGGCGTCCTCGCCACTGCCCCTTACGAGCTCGGCTCCTTCCACTACACGGGTGCTCGCGTTTGGACCAACAAACCTGCCTCGGGGGCCATGCGAGGCCACGGGGCGGTCAACACTCGGTGCGCCGTCGAGGTTGGGTTGGACGAAATGGCTGAAAGCATGCAGGTGGACCCCATCGACCTTCGGCTGGCCAACTTACTCCCCCCTCACAGCCGCACCATCAGCGGGTTCCGAATCACTTCAAACGGCATGCGAGAAGCGCTTGAGCGGGTCCGAGAGGGCTCAAATTGGGACGAGAAATTCCGCCAGATGCCCCTTGGAAAAGGTATCGGTATTGGATGCGGTTTCTTCATTTCAGGGTCTGGCCTTCCCATTCATTGGGACCCGAAGAATTTCCCACACGCCACCGTTCACATCCAAGTTGACATGGACGGCGGCGTCACGGTCCACACCGGGGCCGCTGATATCGGCCAAGGTTCCACGACCGCCGTTGCTCAAGTGGTGTCAGAAGTGTTGGCTTTGCCCGTTGAGATGATTCACGTTCGCAGCCACGAGAGTGATACGAGCCCCGTCGACCTTGGGTCCTATTCCAGCCGAGTGACCTTCATGAACGCCAACGCCGCTATCCGGGCAGCGATTGAAATCCGTGACCAGTTGCTCAAAGCAGCATGGCAGATGTTGGGTTACCACCCCAACGTGCTCGTTCTCAACGACCGGCGTATTTACTACAAGCACGACCCTTCCATCGGGGTCTCTTACCTTGAAGCCTTGCACAAGGCCCAAGAGGATACGGGTGCGCTTATCGCCCGTGGCGCTTACCGTTCCCCTCCGATGGGCGGCGTCCACAAAGGTGCTGCTGCGGGCCTTGCACCGGCGTATTCTTTCTCGGCCTACGTCGCAGAAGTCGACGTGGATGTTGAGACCGGTCTGGTTTCGTGCACGAATGTTTGGGCCGCACACGATTGCGGAAAAGCACTGAACCCGCTTGCGGTTAAAGGCCAAATCATCGGCTCATGTCACATGGGTTTGGGCCAAGTGTTGAGCGAAAAGATGGTCTACGGCCGGACGGGTCATCTCCAAAACGCCAACTTGCTGGAATACAAAATCCCCTCTGTTCACGAGATGCCCCATGTTGAAGCGATCATCGTCGAATCCAGCGACCCCGAGGGGCCGTTTGGAGCGAAGGAGGCCGGCGAAGGTCCGTTGCTCCCCATTCTTCCTGCGGTGGTCAACGCCGTCTACGACGCCATTGGTGTTCGTCTTCGGGACCTTCCTTTAACCCCCGATGTGGTCTACGGCGGCATTGAAAAACACCTCAAAAAAGAAGGAATCGATGACCCGCTTGACCTCCTCCCCCCTCGACTCAAGCACGGCCCCTTGCAAAGCATGCTCAAGGCCCGAAGCGATGCACATCGGGAGCGTGACCGTCTGCGGCAACGCAGTGATGACACGTCGGCGTACGTCAACGGGGTCTTGTTTGGCTTTGACCCTGACCGGCCGCTCGCAGAGCAAGTAGAGGGCTGGCGTGAAGCCGATGAACCGCTTCCAGAACAACTCGCCGAATTGGGTTTCGCAGGGCGCGCATGGCTGAAAAAAGAACAGCGCCACATGGGAGGTGACGACTGATGTTGATGCCCCCGTTTGAACTCCATCGGCCGACGACTGTTGAGGAGGCCATCGCCCTTGCAGCATCCCTCATGAAAGCCGGGGAGTCGTTCGATTGGGTGGCCGGTGGGACCGATGTCTTGCCGAACTACAAGTGGCGCATCAACCCCAAACCCCATGTCATTTCTCTTTCGGGTGTTGAAGGGGTCCACGCACTTACTTCCTCCGAAATCGGGTGCATGGTGCCGCTTTCATCCCTCACCGTCGCCAACGGGGCTCACCCGTTGTTGGCTGAAGCCGCTGCAAAGGTCGCCTCTTCCTTGATTCGCAAGAGCGCAACGGTGGGGGGAAATCTGTGCCTCGACACCCGTTGTTTTTGGTACAACCAAGGCGAGGACTGGCGGCGTTCCATTGACTGGTGCCACAAAGCCGATTGCGGTACTGGAGCCGATTGCCGGGTGATCCCCAATCAAAACACCCTCTGCGTGGCCACCTATCAAGGGGACCTCGCTCCCAACTTCATGGTCTTGGGTGCCAGCGTTGTGTTGGTCGGCCCCAACGGCGAACGTACCCTCCCTCTTCAGGAGTTTTATGCCTTGGACGGCATGAAGAAAAACGTGCTCGAAGAAGGCGAGTTCTTGCTCAAAGTGGTTCTGCCCGAAACGGCGCTTCAGCGGACCGGCTCGTACCAGAAATTGAGGGTTCGAGACTCGTGGGATTTTCCCGAGGCTGGCATCGCAGCATCATGGATTGAGGGCCAACCTGAATCCCTCGCCATTGCGAGCACGGCGCTTGAATCGATTCCTCGCCTCCACACGGAGGAAGTTTCCACCGTGCTCGGAGCAGATGGTATGGACGGCGCCGCCCTCGCCAAAGCCATTCACAAGGCCGTCAAGCCCGTGAACAACACGGCGCTCCCGCCTCGCTACCGACGTTCCATGGTGAAAACCTTGACGAGAAGGGCGGTCAAGGCCTTGTTGGGTGAGTGAGATGGGAGGCGCAGCACCTGCAGTTTTGGTGCTCACGCTCCTCGTTGCATCGTTCCCGGTCGCCGGTCAAGGCATGCAAGGCCCTTCTTGGGAAATGGGTTGGGTGACCGACGTCGACCCAAAATACATTGTCGAATTGGAGGAAGATTGGGATTTGAGCGGTTCGTTGGTGTTCTTCGTGAACAACGAAGGTCCAGGTGAACTGACCCTCGCCATCACCTACGATTACGATGAGGATGGCCCGTTCACCTTTGATGGACCCGAGAGCGTTTCCGTTTCTGGAAACACGAACGATTCGTTCACCATCAACATCGAGGGCGGGACCGCCGAGGAAGTGCGCGCATTTTCACCGAGTTCAAAGATCGAACTCACGGTGCTTGCCGAAGAGCAAGTCGGGACCTCAACGCTTCGTAGCCAAGAAGCATCTGCAGACGTCACCGTCCCCCGAATGTACCGCTTGATTCCCGAGATGACGCCGCCAACGGAAACGCTCTTTGCGGGTTCGTGGGTGGAATTTTCACTCCAAGTCAAAAACATGGGGAACACACAAGATGCTATCACTGTCGGTGAGGCAACGATTCGAAGCTGCCCCCACCTCTCGGTGGTGGGCCTGGACGAACTCGAAAACACCGTCGTTCCCGTGACGGAATCCAACGGGAACAACGCCGTTGTGTTTACGCTACGTCTTGAAGCGACGAGCAGCCATCAGGAGCGCACCTGCGAGGTGTCCATTTCCGTTGAATCCGAAGGGGACAACAACATGCGGTCGAGCACGATGGACGTCGCCGTGAAAGCACCCCAAGTTGAAACGGAGGCTCCAAACGCCGACGACGATGAAGGAGAAACCTCAACGAACAACGAGACGTTGCCTTGGTTTGGCACCTTGGACACGGTTGGCATGCTGTTCTTGGCCTCTCTTTTGGTCCGTCGCCGCCGGGACCTTTCCATCTAAACAGGGAAAAGTGTAATTTTTGGAGAATTTCCCCCGTTATCCGGATACCAAAGAACGCCGCTGTGGACGGAAAACCATCACATAGCCTTGCCCAAGGCTGAGCAACTATTATGTGTGGAATGTGTCTCCGAAGGTTGTAAATCTGTCGTTTTGCATCGGATACAGGAGAGGAGAAAATGGCGGACGCTGAAAAATCCGGATTGAGTCTCGAAGCATGGCTCATGATTGGGCTGGTGGCTTCTGTTGCCCTCTCGACCCTGGTGATCGCCATCGTTTCCGCAGGGAAAACGACGGTCTTTTCCCCCTATCAGACCGGTGAAGAAAACGCCTACCAACAACTCACCTCAATGCGGGACACCCTCGACGGCCAGAGTTACAATATCGCCAACACGATGTCCACGCCCATGTTGGTCAACGACTGGCAGAACCCTCACCGCACGCTCTTGATCATCGCCGCCCCCGAAAAGCCGTTTGACGCTGCCGAAGCGGCTGCTATCCACGACTTTGTCACCGAACGAGCCGGAAAGGTCATACTCGCCTCCAACTCCACAAACGCCCAACTCGTCGCCGAGGAATTCGGCGTCAAGTACTTTGATTCACCCATCCGGGACGACATCAACACCGGTCGTTACTACGAGGTCACCGCCGATGACGGAACCCGTGTCTCGCCCGATACTCGCAAACTTTGGGCCGTATCGAGCATCACTCGAGGTGCTGACACCATGGGAGAGGAAAAAGCTGTTCCTTGCTCGGAAGACGACGTGAGGAGCGAGAAGGTGAGCGACTGTCGAACGCCCGTTCTTTTCCATCGACCTACAGCGATTCAAGTGCTCGATGAACAAGGCGATACCGGTCGCCAAGTCCATGTGCTTGCCGCCGCCTCAACCTCGGCGGAGATTGACGCCGGCAAAGGCGAATCCAACCCGACACTCGGTGAGGGAGAAACCGGCCTCATCATCCGCATCGACTACCCCGGCCAAACCGTGCTGGATAAGCGGTCCGGGAAAATCGGTGGCGGCTTCGGGGGGGTCAGCGTCACTGGAAGCATCGTCTTCGTCTCCGACCATTCGGTGCTTGCGAACCACTTGTGGGACCAAGCCGTGGCGGAGGAGACCGGGAAGCAACAGTGCGATTCCGAGCTCTACATTCAAAACGGGCACATGTGCTGGGACACCGATTCCGAAGGCCTGAACAAAGGGTTGGGAGACACCACCTGGCGAGGCAACGAATTTTTCTTCTCGGCGCTCATCAACGACATGATGGAGTTTGACAACGAGGAAATGTCAGCCACCGTTTCTCGAACCAGCAGTTCCTACAACATCGTGTTTGACGAGAGCCGACACATCTCCGGCACCCTCTCCATGCCGTTTACTGAAGCCATGGGTGCCATTGTTTTGCTCACGAGCGACGGCGTCCTGAAGTGGCTCATCATCCTCAACCTCTTTGCACTTCTTGCCATCGCCATCATGGTGGTACCAGAGAAAGAAAATTGGCGTCATGTCTTTGATTTGACCCGATTCAGGGAGCGTCCATCAAAACTGGACCCATCCCAATACCAACGGCGGACCCGGGAGGCTTTCCTCTCCAAGGTTCGCAACTTCAACGACCTGACGCGCGACGACTTTGCGCGCAAGTCCCCTGCCGAGATCATGCAAATGGTCCGCGAACCCCGATTGGTCGAACTCGTCAGTTCGAACCGTGTCTACTCCAGCGATGAATTGAGGGAACTCATCCCGCACATCCGTCGTTGGGGAAATTGAAACAAGGAGGATAAGACATGCAACCCCCAGCCCCCCCAGCAGCCCCGCCCGCGCCTGTTCCTGCAGCGCCCGCAGCACCTGTGGCCCCAGCCGCCCCAGCCGCCCCCGCGGCCCCAGTGGCACCGGTCGCACCCGTTGCGCCTGCAGCACCGGCCGCTCCGGCCCAGCCGAAGCACCAAAGCACCCCCGAAGTCCGAGAGCGCCTAAAGGCCGTCGGTGCGATTGCGCAAGCCATCGCTGCCGAAGTCCAGAAGGTCATCATCGGGAAGCCACACGTCATCGACAACGTGTTGATCAACATCCTTTCAAACGGGAATCTTCTCTTCGAAGACTACCCCGGTCTGGCAAAGACGTTGATGACCAACACCTTCGCCGATGCACTTGGTTGCGACTTCAAGCGTGTCCAGTTCACGCCTGACTTGCTTCCTGCTGACATCACCGGTACGAACATCTACGACGCCAAGAAGGGTGAGTTTACGTTCAAGCCCGGTCCGTTGTTCTGCAACCTTCTCCTCGCTGACGAGATCAACCGTGCTCCTCCCAAGACCCAAGCGGCTTTGCTTGAGGCCATGCAGGAGAAGCAGGTGACCATCGGTACGGTCACGCACAAGCTGCCTGCCCCGTTCATCGTTATGGCCACCCAGAACCCCGTTGAGCAGGAAGGTACCTACCCGCTTCCCGAAGCACAGCTTGACCGTTTCATGTTCAAGATGTCCGTGGGTTACCCTGACCGTGCCGACGAAGACGAAATCCTCGCCCGCCGTATCAACCGTGGGAAGGACGCTGTCGATGTCGACGTCATCACCGACCCCGCCCGTGTAATCGCCATGCAACAAGCTTGCGAAGACGTGTACGTTGACCCAGCTCTCCGCATGTACATGGTCGAAATCGTCTCCCGCACTCGCGAAGACCCCCGTGTCCTCGTTGGGTCCTCGCCTCGTGGCTCCCAAGCCTTGCTGAAGACCTCCCGTGCTGCAGCCGCTCTTCGCGGTCGCGACTTCGTCACTCCCGACGATGTCAAGGCCGTCTCAGAGTTGGCCATCGCTCACCGAATCATCTTGAAGCCAGAGCACCAAATCAAGGGTCTTGAATCCGGAGAAGTCATCCAGACCATCCTCCGTGAAGTCCCGGTGCCTACGGTTTGAAGTTGAAACGCACATCGAGGTGAATCAAACATGTGGAGTCGCAAGTCAGCCATGCTTGGCAGCCTAGCTGTTGCCATGTACCTTCTTGGCTTAACGCTCCGAAACACCCAACTCGTCACGATCGCTGTGGTCATTTTTGTGTTCCTCACATGGGCTGCACTCTTGGGGAACCATGCCGACGTTGCATCCAGCGGTCGACGAGCAGAGGAATGGTCGGGAGAAGAAGGCGCTGCTTTGGGCAGCGTCGTTGCCATGCGCAAACTCTCCAGCGCTCGCATGTTTGAAGACGGCGAATTGAACGTGACGCTGAGAATGCAAAACACATCATCGCTGCCGAAGATCTTGGAAGTTCGAGACCGAGTCCCCGAAGTGATGCGCATCAAGGAAGGTGCGAACTACATTTTGATGGAACTCGGTCCTCGACGTGAAACCTTCATCGAATACACCGTGGAATGCCCACTCCGAGGATTTTACAGCCTCGGTCCGGTGACGGTACGCATTCAGGACGCTTTCGGGCTGTTCCACAAGGAGAAAGAATTGCATGTCTACAACGATTTCCTTGTGTTTCCGAAGATGGAGGACCTCAAAGAGACCTTCGTCAAGTCCCGTGTGCCGAAGATTTTCACCGGTGCGGTGAACATTCGTCAACCAGGTCCCGGTTCCGAGTTCTACTCGCTGCGTGAGTACTTTGAGGGCGATTCCTTCCGAGCCATCAACTGGTCAGCCTACGCCCGGTCGGGGAAACTGATGGTCAACGAGCGCGAGCGAGACGCCGTTTCCGACATCATCATCATCGTTGACTCACGAGCCGTGGCGGAAACGGGCCCCGTCTCTCGAAACGCCCTGGTGTACTCCACCCGCGCTGCCGCATCGCTCGCCAAGTATTTCCTTGGTCGCCGTGACTCCGTTGGTGTCATCGTCTACGGTGATGAAGTCGTCAGTGTTGACCGCGATACCGGAAAGAAACAGCTCTACGTGATCTTGACCAAACTTGCTGGAGCGGTCGCCCGAGGCAACATCCCCTTGCAAGTGGTGGTCAACCGCATCTTGCCTCACATCAACAAAGGAAGTCCCATCATCTTCCTCTCCAACCTTGAGGACGACCCCACCATTGTCAACGCCTTGCGAGACTTCCGGGCTCGTGATTTCGATGTCACGGTGCTTTCCCCTTCGTCACTGGAATTTGAATTCGATGCGAAGCGCATTGACCGGACGGGATATGAGGTCATGAAGACCGAACGAGACGTTCTCATTGGGGAACTTCGGGGTCTGGGTGTTAACATCATGGATTGGGAGCCGGACATGTTGCTCTCAACCGCCCTTGCAGGAGCACGAGGATTCTGAGGTGAGACCATGACGATCAACAAGCCATCGGCCGATACCTCTCACCTCTACGACGGCAAGACCGTTCGGTCATCCGCACCCTCGCGCAAGAAGGCGGCTGGCCAAGTTGGTGGCGGGAGCGATATTCCCAAAGATGCAATCCCAACCGTTGAAATTCCTTCGTTCATTGAAAGCCTCTTGGGCGGCCCTCTGGTCCCGAAAATGAAGTTCCTCCCTCCCGACAAGATGGTGCAAAACCTCCAGATTGGTGTTTACGGTGTATTGGTGGCTTTGGCCTTCCTCACCTACATCATCTCGCCTCCTCAAGGGACCATGTGGTACCTCGTAACCGGTAGCCTCGGTTTCGCCAACATCATGCAGGTGTTGGTCATTGCCGCAGCGACCGTTCTCGGTTTCATGGGTACCTTCAAACGAGACGCTCGCCTCTCGTTGGGCAGCAACTTGCTCTTCATTCTCGCCATTCTTCGCTTTGCATCGTCCACCACGGCGCTGTCAAACGACCTGTTTGGACTTCAAGACAGCCCAACCATGCTTTCCATCCTCGTGGTGGTGTATTCCGTTTTGCTCATCATGTACTTTGAACTCAGCAACGGGGTTATCCGCTACTCCATGCTTGACACGAGCATCCGTACCAACGAAGTGTACGTCATGAACCCGAAAAAGATCGTTTCGAAGTACCACCGGTCGCTCGTCATTAACCCCGTGCTCGCAACGCTTCTGGCATGGTTTGTTCTCTCTGCGAACACCATCCTGCCCGCCATCGTCGGCATCTTCTCAGAAGACACCGCTCTACGAATGCGGGAATCCGTGGAGTTGACTTCCGTCTACGGTGTGGCACTCGGGACTTTGTTCGTGTTCATCACGGTGGGCATTTTGTTCGGATTGAACTTGCCCACTCACCTGCAACGTTTCCGAGAAAAACAAGCCGACTGAATGAATCCTTAGGCTTGAGAGGCCTTGATCGAGGTCATCAATTCGTCCAACATCGCAGTGATGTCAACACGTTGCGTGAGAAGATGCGCCGAAGTTTCCGTGAGGTGCAGCATGTCTTGCTCAATGTGTGTGTCTTCGCCCATCAAAGCATGAACCTCCGCACTGTCTTTGCAACCGATGAAGGTGAGCATGGCGGCGAAATAAGCGTAGGTGGGCTCAAGGTCATGGCCGTTGAGAACTTCAACACATCGTTTGACATCGTGCTGGGGGATGATGAAGCGCCATCGGTTTGGTGTGGTTTCAAACGAGCAGATGCGCACTTCATTTTCCTGCAATTCGCTGAGTACCTTTCCAAGAACGGTGGCGGCATCCTGCGCGTACTTTACACGGACATACAAACAGGCTACACGTGGAATGCAGGCGACGCCTTTGATATACGAACCACTTTCAATGTCCGGACCGATTACGGTTTTCATGTTGTTTTGCCCGTGCCCAGAAAGTTGTCGAATCTCAATCGGGATACCGATGTTGTACACCGGTTCAACCGTTGCAGGGTGAATGATGGTGGCGTCTGTATTGGCGAATTCAACGGCTTCTGCATAACCGAGATAGGGAATGGGGAGCGAGGTAATGCCCCACCGTGGGTTGATTGGATAGATCCCGAGAACATCTTTCCACAGCACGACCCGCTGAGCTTTCAACAAGGCAGCAAGGGCCGTTGCCGTGTGATCGCTGCCTCCACGGCCGAGAAGGGCAACGTTCCCGTCTCGCCCCTCGCCAAACCACCCCGTGACGACCGGGACGCCCCAGAAAGCATCTCGGTCAAGTTTCTCCGCCGAACGAGCGAGATCGACCGAAGACGCCGTGCCGATACCTTCCAGACAAAGACCGACGTCTTCAGCACCCAGGGGATGCGCATCAACCCCTTGTTGGACAAGGCTGTGTGAAATCACCAATGCTGAAAGCCGTTCACCAGCGGCGAGTAAACGGTTGTAAGCAACGGTATCGTTGTTGTTGCTCGCCAGCGATGCAAGCGAGGCCTCGATGCCAGCGAGCACCCGCTGAAAGAGCTCGTAAAGCGGTGAATCAACCAGGGAAGGAGCGAATCGCAAATGGTGGCTTGCAAGGTCGTTTACCAGCCGCCCCGCGTACCTGGGTTCCTTAGCGGCCCGAATCAGTCGGTCCGTTGTTCCCCAGAGGGCCGAGACGACGATGACAACCGGTCGGTCCACCTTGCGAACGATCTGAGCAATGCGCTCAAGGTCGTCGCGGTCCCGTAAACACGAACCGCCAAACTTGTGAACTTCGGGAGCTTCATGCATCGTTAAACCCTCCACGAACCAACAAATCGGCGATGACCATGATGGCCATGGCTTCGACAACAGCCACACCTCGGGGTGCAAGTACGGGGTCGTGACGTCCTTTGACCAACAGGGGTTCTTGTTGGTTGGATGCCAAGTTGAGGGTCACTTGTTCTCGAGGAATGCTCGATGGAGGTTTGAGGGCCACGCGGACATGAACCGTTGACCCGGTCGCAAGGCCGGCCAGAGCCCCGTCCGGTCGGTCACCTTCCAAAGCAGGAGCGTCGGCACTCCCACCCCACATGTCGTTGTGTTCGCTGCCGTGCATGGTTTGGACGGCAAACCCTGAACCGAACTCAACCCCGCGTGCCGCAGGAACGGCCATCATCGCACGAGCAAGGGCAGGTTCCAACCCATCAAACCATGGCTCGCCAAGGCCGAGGGGAAGGCCACGGATTTCCAAATCCACTCTTGAGCCGATGGAATCACGCTGTTTTCGCGTCGCTTCTACACGGTTTGCCATGCTTTGAGCGGCGTCGGGGTCTCGGCAACGCAACGTTCTGCAGAGGTCGGAGGCCCACCGAGGTGGGCATTGCTCCATCGGCTTCGCCTGCACATCACCGATGGCACCCACTTGGGCTTCGACGATGATGCCTTTGGCAAGAAGCCAAGGACGCAGGAGCGCCGCACCGGCGACCAGGGGGGCTGTCATGCGTGCGCTGGACGTTCCGCCACCACGAAGGTCAGCCTCACCCTTCATGCGCTTGTGCATCACGAGGTCTTGGTGGCCGGGTCGCGGGTGGTCGGGCAAGAAACTGTAATCTTTGGACCTCGCATCGGCGTTGGGGATTTGCAACGCAACGGGGGCCCCGGTCGTCGTGCCGTTTTCGACACCGCTGAGCCATTCAACGCAATCGTCTTCCATTCTTTTGCTGCTGTAGGTGTCGCCGGTTTTCCTCAACGCCATGTCGGCATTGATGCGGTCTTCATCAACCGTCAAGCCGGGGGGGACGCCCTCGAGGACTGCGCCGACGTGTGGTCCATGGCTCGACCCGTTCAGGGTGATGCACACAACTTCACCAAGGCGCATCTGCATAATGAACGGAATTTCCACATCCTTGCCCTTTTAGAAGGTGTTTACTCCAATTCGTCTTCAACTTCGCTGCAGAGGAACGAGGTCTCAAGAATTTCAATGTCCTTGTAGCGTCCCGTGTACCACGTCTTAATCCGGTCGACCGCTGACCGTTGATTTTCGGGGATCACCAAGGCCAAGGCGGGCCCAGAACCTGTGATGCCGGCGGCTCGGGCGCTGTTCATGAAGGAATCATTCGTCATCTTTCGTCCGTCGATGTCTCGAAGCGCCGCTGCAATCCCGCGACCGTTCCAGGTCAAGGCAACGAGCGGATTTCGGGTTTGGAGGGCTTCCAGGGCCTGCTGAAAGGCCGGGAGGTGAGGCTCAAAGTCTGAAAGTTGCGGTTGATGCTTACGGGGACCACGAAGCACCAAAACCACGATCCATTCATCGCTCGCCAGCCCTTCATCCTCAAGCAAAACACCCTCCTCAATCGGGGCTTGAACGTCCACAAGTTTCCATCCTGAGGTCATGCACCCCCATGCATCGTCGATGGAACCGGTTAACGACACGCCTGCCGCAAGTTGTGCCGTGGCGGCGAGGTGCACCCTTTCGTGGTCCTCTAAACGAATTTCTGTGGCGTTTTCAAGCGCACGAAGCGCCGCTATACAGGTGGCAGCAGAGGATTTGAGACCCTGTTTGGCGGGAATTTGTGAGTTGACGCCCCAGTGCAGTTCTTCAGCGCTGTAACCTTCAGGGAGGGGTTGGCCTGCGGCCAGCCACGCCTCAAGCAAGTGGTCAAGAAGTCCGTCGGGGTCATTCACGTCCCGTTTGCTGGGGCGGTCCAGGAGACGCACGGTGATCGGGAGGTTCAGCGCCATGCATGCGCCGTAGCCGAGGGGGGCTGCGTGCAACAGGCTGCACGCACCGTGGGCAGAACCCTTTCCCAAAACCGCCATGTTCACCTTTCCTCCACACGGCTGTCAATGGTCTTCCCCAAATGACGTCCTCCGTGCCCACTCCATCCCAAAACAACATCGCCCATGGCGATGTCGGTTACAGAGATTGGTGTGTCGAGATTGACCATCAACCGAACCGTTTCTGCTTGTTGCAAGAACACATGAGACATTTGAGGTTTCCGTTTGTTGTTCCCGTTCAGTTTCACGCTGATTTTCAACATTGGACGCTGTTCAATTTTGATTCGACCGAGCACAACAGACCTCGTGGTACCGGTTGATGTCATCGCCAGCAGGGCGTCTCCGGACCTCAATTCGGACATGTACTTCGTTGACCGGTCGGCCATCAAGACGTAGGCGTGTGGTGCTCCGGCATTGACCCGAAAAGGGCGAGTAGGGACAAAAGTTGAGGGCACGGTTTCGCTGTGAACGAGAAGCAAATTGGAGGCGGACGAGCCGACAAGCAGACCTTCACCGGGATAGAACAGGGAGAGAAAGTCCAAGCAGTAACGGTCGCCTACACCGGCCTCGTCGATGCTTTCAACGACCATTTCGGTCACAGGAAGATCATCACCATCTTCAACAAGAGCATAAGTCGGTGCTTCGTACTCAAAACGCTGTGCTTTCACCACAGCAGCTGCCTCAAGCAAGGCAGGTGCCCGCTCCACAACCAAAGCATCAACGCCTTGTTCAAGCGCAAAACCTGCACCTTGTGCTTGCAAGGGTGTCGTGATGACGGCGGCGATTTTTGTTGGGCTACCGGTGCGGGCTGCAATGAGATTCTCAAGAGGAATCATCGACCACGATTCGCACTCCACCAAAATCCATTCCACGCTGCCGATGAGTTCGATGCCGCTTGCTTGAGTGGTTCCATCTTCGATGCGGACATGAGCACCGAGAGGGCCACTTGGTCCGACGAGGGTGCCGGAGGAAACATGGAGATGCTGGTCGCTGGGTTCTGAAACGAGGTATCGGTCTACGCCCTCGTTCTCCAAGGGGATTTCTCCAGGAGCGAGACGGAGCCAGATTTCCATGCATCCACCTACCATTCGCAAGCAGCGAGGGCCTCTTCGATGGTCGCTCCTTTGTGAACGAGCAACACCAAGGCCCGAGCCATGGATTCGGGGCGTGGATGAGCAAACACTTGGCGACCCATGCAAACCCCTCCTGCACCAACCTCCAAGGCCGACGCGACCATCTCAAGCACCGCTCGTTGGTCACCGCTTGCAGGCCCTCCAGCGACCAAAAGCGGAATTGGGGCCGCGGCGACCACTTCAGAAAACGTGGTTGGTGACCCGGTCCAGGTGGTCTTCGCAGCATCGCATCCCAACTCAAACGCCAAGCGGACTGCGTGGGCTTGACCGTCCGTGCGATCGCCTTCGATAGGGTTCAAGTTTGGACCGCGTGCATAGACCATGCCAAAGGACGGTAGGCCGAGCAGGTGAGCCTGCCGGTTCAATTCGCCCATGCGTTCAATCATCTCGGGCTCGGTTTCGCTTCCCATGTTGACTTGGCTTGAAACCCCGATGCCTCCGCGGCTCAAGGTCTCGTCCGCACCTCCAACGAGCACCTTGTTGTTGCTGTTGGCTCCAGCGTGCCGAGTTGAAACCGAATAATGAATCACCATGTTGGTTTTCGTGCCTTTGCAAAGGTGGGCGTACCTGCTGACCACGCCTTTTTGCGCAAGAATGACATCAACCTCGGCGCGAATTAATTTCTTGATGAGCGCTTCAAGGTCTTCGAGACCAGGGTTTGGAAAGTCGGATGCGCCGTGGTCAATTGGAATCCAAACGCCCTTGCCGCCGGGGAGGAGAGCCTTGAGCCGTTCGCCTTTGTCCATGGTGATGGGAAGTCGCCCCGTTCATCAAAGGTTTGTTTCTTCCTCACTCATTCATCTGCTCAGCGACCCATTCGAGTGCGGTTTGTTCAGCCATGTTCAGGTGCTCCTGGAATGTGGACCTGGCGATGCCCTTGACTTCGGCAAGACCCTGCATCGTGATGCGCTTGGGGTCGTCGTAATATCCGTGTTGTGCTGCGAGCAGGAAGCATTCCAATTGACGAGGCGTGAGATGGTCTTTGAATCCCTCGAGTTTTTTTTCGAGGTGCTGGACGGTCACCGTTGACGGGGGAATCAGGGTTTTGCTCAAACGAACAAACCGTGCTACTGCGTCAGGAAGCCCTCGTATGGTGAGGGTAAAGCCTCCGTCCTCGTAAAGGCACGGGACAAGGATGTGGATGTTTTCGGTGGTGGTGGCCAATCGCACCAACGGGTGGGTGTTGAAGGCGACCAAGGCATCGCCGCCGTTTTTGTTCAGGACTTGCTCGACCTCCAGGAACGGCAAGGCTCCGAGGTCGTCCACCCCTTTCCCCTCTCTGTACACCGGAGCAAGGAGTTGTCGAACCCCCTCACTGTTGATGAGAAGGTTGCCGGTGATGCTCAATCGCTGAACGATGTCGTCCAGGGCAGCCATCGGCGTTCCAGCGAGGTCGGCTCTGTTCCAGGCCATCGTGACCTCCCGCATGGCCTCATTTGCCGTCATGTTGTTGTTTTAACTATCGGCGTTCAATCCCGAATGCAATTAGACCGCTTGCGTATGTTTCAAGAGGTAGTTCGGTATGGAGAATACATGGCCTTGACCGATTACATGTTGACATACGCTCTCGGAGGGGCGTTCGTGACGGGCTTGTTGTTCATCGTCATGCGTCGTGAGGCTCAGGTCAACATTCAAAGCGGTATGAATGCGGAAGGTTTGATACAACAGCATTCCGGAATGGGTTTTGGGAAAGCCAAAAAGAACCTTGACCGGAAACTTGTTGCGGTTCAAGAGATGCTTCGCCAACAAAACCAAGGTGACCGAGCGCTCGCAGAGGAACGGTTCAATGCCCGCAGGGAACAACAAGAAACGGCTGAGGCGGAAGCTCGGCGTCAGCGGGAACTTGAGGCTGAGCGTCTGCGTGCTGAGCAAGAAGAATCCCTTCGCAAGGAGCAAGAGGAAGCGGATCGGAGGGCTGCCGAACGAGAGGCTGAAGAGGCCCGTTTGGCTGCTGAACGGGAAGCTGAGCGACAGCAGGAACTCGCAGATGCCGAAGCCGAACGTCTTCAAGAAATTGAGGCTGCCCGGGAACAAGAGGAACTTGAATCCCGGGAGGCTGCACAACGGGCAATGGCGGAACTTCGAGCACGGTTGGAACGTGAAGGTGCCCAATCCTCCGATGTCCAAATCTCGTTGATGTGGAACAACTACAACGATCTCGATCTTCACGTCGTCTGCCCTTCCGGTGAGCGCATCCACGGCGGCAACAAAAGATCAGCCTGCGGTGGTGAACTGGACGTTGACGCCAACGTCCGAGCCGAAACCCGAAAGCCCGTTGAGAATGTGTTTTGGGAGGATGGAAAAGCTCCTGCTGGGAAATACCAAGTTTATGTCCACTACTACAAGAAGCACAAGAAGCGTCGCAGCAAGGACCCGACCAAGTTCCAGGTCATCATCAATCAGGGTGGCGATCCTCGTGAGTACAACGGCGAATTGTCCGCCGGTGACCCCATCATGCTCGTGGCCGAATTCAACCTTGCCACTCCAGAGGAAAGGGCCGCACGACGCCGCGAGCTCGAAGCAGAACTCAATGCAGCAGGCATCGATGTGCCTGAGGCAAACGAGGAGGCAGCTGAGGTGGAAGCCCAACGACAGGCAGCCATTGCAGAGGCCGAAGCCGAACGTTTGGCGGAGATAGAGGCCGCACGTGAGCAAGAGGAATTGGAATCCCGACAAGCAGCCGAACGCGCCATGTCCGAACTGCAGGCTCGACTTGAACGAGAGGGTGCACAGTCATCGGATGTTCAAATCTCGTTGATGTGGAACAATTACAACGACCTCGATCTCCATGTTGTTTGCCCCTCCGGCGAACGCATCCACGGCGGGAACAAGAAATCCGCCTGCGGCGGTGAATTGGACGTTGACGCCAACGTTCGTGCTGAAACTCGAAAGCCCGTTGAGAACGTGTTTTGGGAAGAAGGTAAAGCGCCTGCGGGGACCTATCAAGTCTACGTACACCACTACAAAAAGCACGACAAGCGGCGCAGCAAAGACCCGACCAAGTTCCAGGTCATTGTCAACCAAGGGAACGATATAAGGGAATACAATGGGGAATTGTCAAGCGGAGACCCCATCATGCTCGTGGCCGAATTTTCCCTCCCCTCCGTTGAAGAGCGAGCCGCCCGCAAGCGAGAACTCGAAGAACAACTCCGGCGTGTCCAGCGTGGCGCTGGAGCAGAAGCTCTTGATGCAGAGGGCATTGACCAAGAAGGCCATCTTCCTCCTGCACCGGATCTTGACGCCCTTTCAGGCGACGAGTGATCAGGAAATGATGTCATCAAGGCGATCGTTGTCCAGAGCGTTCCGAATGGAACGGGCGATTCGTCGTCCGGTTGACATGAATCGTTCGTTGATGTCCGAGTAAGGAGAACCTCCGATGAAGGGGTTGGAACCGGCAACGATTCGTGCACTGATTTCAAACACTTTGAACTCAAGTTGGTCCGTCACGATGGTTTCGAGACAGAACGGTCCGAGCATGCCCCGAGACGCTTCCTCCAACTCATAGGATGCAGCAACCGTACCTTCTGCCATCTCAAACGCTCGGGGGAGAAGGGATTCTCGTATCACCACCGGCTGGTTTCCCGTCACCACGAAAGAAGGCTCCAAGGCCATCTCACGGAGGTCACGGAGGGAGCCGAGTTTGTAGAATTCATCGACGTTACTCTCGTCGCGTCGGTCCATCGAGAGCAACTCAAGACGTCCAAGATTCTTCCCAGCATTTGCGCCTCGACCTTGAACTTGATAACCGTCGGTTGCTGTGGGGTCAAAGAAGAAGTGCAGATAGTACCGACATCCGAGAACGTACTCCTGAATCGTGAATTCCTCTTCGATGTCAACGTTGCGTCGGAAGTCTCGGTAGTCTCGAGCGATGAAGTAGCCGCGCCCACCTTTTGCCCCAGCGTATTTGACGATGACGGGGCCGGCGATGTTGTGCGGGTCTTCGATGACTTTGGGCATCGTACACCCGCCATCCTCAAGCCATTGGCGTTGAAGTGCACGGCTGCTTTCCCAATGGAGGATGTTGCGGTTACCAAACGTAGGGACCTCAAGGTTTCGGAAGTTGTTTGCCCCGAGGTATTCAACCAAGGACCCGTGGGGGACGATGATGACGTTTTTTTCCCTGAACCACTCAGCGTGGTCAAGCATTTCTCGATAGTCGTCGAGCATCAACCATTCATCGGGGTCGGCGCCTGGGAAGGCTTTGTAGAAGCGACGTCGGTTCTCGCCAACGGCAATTCCCAAGGTGCGAAAGCCTTCTTGGCGGGCACCGTGCAGGATTTGGAGGGAGGAGTGAGACGCTACCACGCCGATGGTGATGGCCTCTCGGTCATACGCACTCAGCCAGCTTTTCACAGTGGAATAGGGTACGCCCATATGGAGTGGTTTTGTAATCGCTCTATGAGTATTATGTCGGAGTTTGATGTCCGGCATGGATTGGAACGGTCGGATGCGTTGGGCGCAACGCAGTGCGAAGAAACCCGATGTTTGAGGTGAAGCATTCATTTGGCCGTTTTGCCTCGTGGGGGCATGGCCGATGGACCCAGCGATGTTCGAATGACCTACGGGGGTTACCTTCGTCTCGATGAATTGCTCGACTTGCAGGACGGTCCTGCAGGGTATTCGCCAGCACCGTCCAACGACGAGTTGCATTTCATTATCGTTCACCAAACCTTTGAGTTGTGGTTCAAACTCATTTTGCGGGAACTCAAGGAGGCCCGAGCGTTGCTCACACAGGCCAAAGTGGAGGAATCGCAAATACCTGTTATCGTCCATCATCTCGAGCGTGTAAGCGAGATCTTTCGCCTGCTCGCCGACCAGTGGAAAGTGATGGAAACGCTGTCGCCTCAGGACTTTTTGGCGTTTCGTGACCGTCTAGGGACCTCGTCCGGTTTTGAGTCATGGCAGATGCGAGAGCTCGAGGTCCTTCTTGGACTTGAGCAATCCCAGAGAGTGGGGGGCATGGACCCGTTGGCGCACATGCAGAAATTGAGCGACGAAGGCAAAGTGACCGCCGAGGTCATGGAGGCTTTTGAGGACACAAACGAAAAGCCATCGCTCAACGACGCCCTCAACGCTTGGCTCGCACGGACACCCATCCACGCTTCCTTACCTGAGAGCGAAGGCGACGAGACCAAGGTCCAAGCCTACGTTGACGGTCATCTCCAAGCCATGACCGAGCACGGTGAGCAAGTCATCGCTCACATGGTCCGAATTGGCCACGGGACCGAGGCCACCGTTCGCCCCAGGATCGAAGCCGGAATCGAGGGCGCCCGAACCTTCCTTTTGCCGGACGGAAAACCCCATCGAGGGAGAGCAGGCCTCCTTTTTATAGAATCTTATCGGGACTTACCCTTGCTCTCATGGCCACGCCGTCTCCTCGACAGTTTTGTCGAACTCGAACAAGCGATGTTGCTTTTTCGCACCCACCACGCTCGCATGGTTGAACGGATGATCGGTCGGCGTATGGGGACCGGGGGTTCCAGCGGAGTCGACTATCTCGATGCGACGACGAAGTATCGGGTCTTCGTCGATCTGTGGGCTGTTCGCACCCTTTTGGTCAAGCGCGAGGCTTTGGCTGAAGTGGGCAACGCCGAATTTTACGGGTTTTCCTCTGACACTCAGTCTTCGTGAGGGTCAATGTCAATGGGAATCAAATGGTTCTCGTATTCGTAGAGCGCAATCTTGAGAGGGTCGAGGACGAAGCGGATGTTGGCTTCCTCCAGACCGTAGAGGGAGACCAATTCTTCCTTGAACTGGGCTCGAAGAACTTCTTCGGTAGCGTACAGGGGTGCGCCCATGCCGATTTGGAGAGCACGAGCCCCGATGATTCGGGCTCGCTCGAAGCGGGTGTGTTGTCGTGCTGGTTTTACCATGGTCATCACATGCGAGGCTTTCGCACTTCGCCGACATAGCGACTCTTTTTGAACCTACCTCATTCACTTTCCAAGGTTGCAGGCGTCTGTTTTGGAGGCATCTCTCTCATCAAACCCCTGTGCATCAGAAGGGCGGGCGTGAGCATCGCACCCAAGGCGATCATCGCACCCAAGGCCCACCAGCCGCTCTCGAACTTGGAGGTGTTGTCCGTTGAACCCACATCCTCATCGCTCAAATCCATGGGTCCGGTCGGGGCGAGCGAGGCGATGTTCAGCGTTCGAACCCCGGGTCGCTCAAGCATCACGACGAGCGTTCCGTTTTCGCTCAGGTCAAACACCGTTGCGTTGAGATAGCCATCGCTGGCATTGACTTCAACAAAGGCTCGAGCCAAGGTTGGGTGGATGCGATCCTTGGTTTCATGAGCCGTGGGCTCCACGTACCAAACACGTACTGATAGGTCGCTGCTGAGATTCCAGGAAAGGGCCGTGCCGTTTGCGGAGAGGGAATCCAAATCGTTGGAAAACGGTTCTGAACCGTTAAGAACGACGTCCAAATCCATGGCTTGACGCGTCCCAGTGAGCAGGTCTGCCCCGTCGACGACCAAAGACGGAATGAAAATGAGTCTGAACTCATGGTCGTAGCGAAGTTTTGACGCAGACAGAAACGTTTCGTCGCTGGGCGATGCGTGATGTTGCAACACAAAGCCTTCCTCGCTCGTGAGGTTTTGCAGTTCATCGGCCACCGGTTCGCAAGGCTCGCACCAATCAGCCCCGTAGAACTCCACGAGGTGTGTTGGCTGGGTGATGTTGCAATCGCCGCCCAGAAGGCAGGATGCAGGGACAAGCCGGACATCGTACAACGCTCCCCGTTCCTCATCTTGGGCGTCTTCGGTGGCTTGGATAGGGGATAGGCCAGCAAGGACGAGCACTCCGAAGGTCAACACGCTCAAAGTGGCGAGGCGAGAACAACCCATGCACAGGGGGTGAGGCATTTGTTCAAAAGGGGTCTCCTCTCACCCCAATTCATGGAGCCCTCGTGGTGGCGTCGCCCCTCAGCGCTCCCGCTGCTGCTTGTCGTCATGGCGCTGCTCATCGTCGTCGTGGGGGGTTCCATACGCATCAACGACGCCGGAGAGTCCTGTCCAGAATGGCCAACATGCTTCGGAACCTGGCACTTTGACGTCTCCGAGGACGAGCAAGCTGCGTATTGGGCCGCAAACCCGGACCAGATTGACTCTCGGGGCGAAGACCACCGCTACACGACCTTCCAAATTTTTGTCGAATGGTTTCACCGCTTGCTCGTGGGCATCATCGCCGTTCCGGTTTTGTGGAACGTCGTCACCACTCGCCGTTCACGCTCCGTTCACGGGGATGCCGTTGCGAACGTCGCCGTTTTTTCGGCCGTCTTGTTGTTGGTTCAAGCCGCCGCAGGTTACGTGACCGTTCGTTTTGACAATGCAGATTGGACCGTGGCGCTTCACCTCTCCTTGGCCTGCATCTTCGCATCGGGTTTGTTGTGGCAGTACATGGCCATGCGCATCCACGAAGGGACCCAGTGGCCTTTTTTGCGCGCAGCCACCGCTTATCTGGACGCCCACACAAAACGGGTTTACAGCATGACCGCAGCGGTCGGCGTTTTGTTGGTGCTCGGCGCTTGGGTATCGTCCTCTACCGGCGGTCAATACAACCAAAGCTGCTCCGTCGGGTTTCCCAACGGATGGCCGAAGTGTCAGGGTTCCTTCCTCCCTTCCCTTGAAGGGCCCGGTATTTTCATCCAGATGATTCACCGCCTCGGCGCCTTGGTGGTGGGTTTGATTCTGGTGCTCAACCTCAGCAACATGCGAACCGAAGCGTACGAAAACCAGGGTAACCAAGCCCTGCTCCGCTCTGCGGAGGTCACGACGGGACTTTGGGTTCTCAACGTCATCGTCGGTGGCTCTTACATCGTCTTCGCAAAAGTCGGTGACTTCCCTGAATGGCTGTCTTTGCTGCATCTTGTCGTCGGTGTGAGCGCTTTTCTTTCCGCTGTTCACGCCATGTTTTGCGTCCAATTTGCTCGCAACGAAAAGCGGCACGGCACTGACCTGGTGACGGCCAACATTGGGGTTGAATCGGAATGAGCAAAGCCCCCTCTCCGGCCAACTCGCAGCCAAGTCTCTTTGCTGTGATGATGCAGTTGATGAAATTACGAGTGATCGTCCTGCTGCAAATCACCGCACTGTGCGCCATTCTTGTCCACGACACCCTTGCCCGGTACGGCACCCTTGATGTCACCAGAACATGGGGGGACACATTGACCGTCGCTCTGGTGACTTTGGTTGGTGGAACGTTGTCCGCCGGTGGTTCAAACGCCATCAACATGTGGTACGATGCCGATATTGACCCGCACATGCGGCGGACGATGAACCGCCCGATTCCTTTGGGGCACGCTACGCCGCGTTTTGCACTGATTTTCGGGGGCGTCATCGCCGTTCTCGGCTCGACTCTCTTTTTGCTCGTCAGTCCGAAAGCTGCCTTTTGGTCGGCGTTTTCGGTGGTGTTCTACGTGTTTGTGTACTCCATTTGGCTCAAGCGACGGACACCTCAAAACATCGTCATCGGGGGCATCGCAGGTTCCACCCCCCCGTTGATCGGGTGGGCTGCAGCGGCCGGGGATTCCATCGCCGGCACCCACGTGTTTGACCTTGGTTCGCCCATCCCTTGGATGCTCTTTTTCCTGATTTTCTTTTGGACGCCTCCTCATTTTTGGGCCTTAGCCCTTTATCGCTCGGGCGAGTACGGGAAGGTGAACATCCCGATGATGAACGAAGTTCGAGGTCCAGAGCACACGGTCTTCCAATCAAAGGTGTATTGTGTTCTCCTCTTTTTCTTGGGCTCCGTGCCCTGTTTTTGGCCCGACTCAGGCTTGCCTTTGTTGTGGGCCTTCGTCTCCGGCGGCCTGACGTTGTGGTACGCTGCCTCGGTTTGGGCGATCGACCCGAACGAACCCTTTGACGAAAACGGTCGCATGCCGAAAGCTGCCGCCTCCTTCTTCCGGAGTCTTTTCTACCTCGGGTGGATGTTCCTTTCCCTTGTCCTCATCACCTTCATTCCAAGCGGTTGGTTGGGCTTCCTTGGCCCGCTTTGAGCCGAACGGGCGAATTCAACAGGCACCCGCTCAAACCGTCATGTTCATGTGAACTTGTCAGGTCGGCGGGTTGCGAGCGGCAGTCGCATAGCCTGGCCATTGCGCCGGATTGCTAATCCGGTGGTGTCTCACCTCGGGAGTTCGAATCTCCCCTGCCGCGCCACTTCTCATTCAAAGAAGTCGTCAAATTCAGTGGTTCCCGCCTTGTTTCGGTTTCGTGCTTCGATGATTCGCTTCAGGCGCTTTCGCTTCTTGAGAATGAGCGGCAAGAGGGTGAAGTTCAGCAAGATCGTGGCGAGGAGAGCAACGCCTGCAACTTGGAATTCTGCAACCTGCGTGGCGTCGTTGAGTTTCTGCAACCAAGGCATGCCGAGCGGAGGTTCGGGGGGCTCAGGTTCGGAGGGAATCACGTGTTGGTTGTAGGTCCACCAGTCGTCGTCGATGTGGACCCGTTCGATGTTTGGAGAGGGGTAATCTGCGATGAGTTGCTCGTTGCCGACGCTGTCGATCGGAGCGAGGATGTAGTAGTAGGTTCGGTAAGGCCGCACGCCATCGTTGTCAAGGCCACGTTGGGTGTAGGTTGCCAACTCTCCGGGGACGCCCGAGAGCCCCTCAAGAAGAGGATCAATGAAGCGTAGATTGACGTTGTCGGGTGCATTCTCAACGCGATACAGATTCCAACTGAGGTTGCCTTGAGCTTCATGGTCCGGCCACACCCAGGTGAGGGTAACTTCGTAGCACGCGGACCAGTCCTTTCGCGAGTCAAAGCAGGTCGAACTGTTCGTAAAGACCCAATCGTGGTTGAACTGCTCAATGCTGGTGCTCGGAGCGATGGCATCGCCGCAAATCAGGCCGGCTTGCCCGTTGACTCGCGCGATCTCGATCTTGTCGTAATTCGGCAACCCTTCGCGGTCGATGGGTGCAATAGCGTAGGATGCACAAATGCCGGTTTCAAGCGGCTGAGGGTCGAGCCAGGCCGTTGCATCGATGGCGAGGGTCGTGGCCAACGTGTCGGCGGTCAATTCCTCCCAAACGTTGTCGGACACGCCCGTGACGGGGTCGGGGAACACCGTGGTCCCTTCAATGCCCGAAATTCGGTAGATGTTCCAACCGCCGGCATATGGATTGGTCGTGTCGCCTTGAGCCTCCCAACCGAGATGGATTTGTCCACCTTCGCGCTGCGTCCACGCAACGTCAACTACGCGCACCTCGGTGGTCGGTAAATTGCCGATGAGAAGAATCACACCGTCTTTGGTCAGCGAGAGAGAAATGCGGTCGCCGGTCGGGTTGAATGCATAGGTGTCTTCACCTTCGATGAGGCTCCAAAGTTGGGTCTCGGTGGAGGGAAGGTAGCGAACATCGACCGTGGACAAGTCAATGTTTTCTGGCAGGAGTGCGTTGAGGTTGAGGTCAAGGTCAATGCTTCGAAGCCCGTTGTCGGCCCCGTTGACGCCCTCGACGTTGAGGTCGAGCAACATCAGCGGAGATTTTCCTTGTCCGATGCTGTAGGACACGCCGAGTTCGGGCAGCAAAAGGGTGTGGTCAAACGTGGCTTCAGCTTCGGTGGTTGCTCGACCGGTGAAGAAGGGCTCGTTGGAAATGTCCAAGGCGTTGAGAACATCGAACTCCACATAGGCGTATTCGGTGTTCCCCCATGGGTCTTGAACTTGGAGAGAAATGTTGTGGTAGCCCAAACCAAAGTCCTCGCCGGTTTGGTTCAACACCTGTCCGTATCCCCAGACATAGAAACCTTCTCGCCAGGTGTAGTTGAGGGGCTGTGAGGCTACTTCACTGAATCGACCTACCAACTCGACATGGTCATCGCTCAGGTACACCTTGCTTTGGGAGTTGACCTGGATCTTGGGGTTGATGGGTCCGATTTCCACATCGGCGGTCACCAAATACAGGTTGTCACCCATGCGGATGTCATCGCCGACCGAAAAGGTGGTTGGAAGTTGGGTGCGTAGCAAGCGTGCGTTCCCTGTTGTGGTGAGGTCGAGCGAACACGACACCGATTGCCCGGGGTGCATGGTGGGGAGATCGCAGCTGTCGGCAACTTCCATTTGATACTGTTCATTGTAGACCTGAAAGTTCAGCGTTGCTCCATCCACGGTGGTGTTGCCGTTGTTTGAAACCTCAGCAATCACGCGTTCCGTCCCGAAGTAAAACACGCTTGCTTGCTGGTCATGGCTTGGATACACATCGTCGATCTTGAGGTCAATGCTGTCGTTGAGCACGATTTCAAACTCGGTCAAGTCGTTGAAGGCATTCAAATCTCCAGTGGGGTTGCCCGTGCTGTTGAAGAGGCCGTACTTCAGCAAGAAGCGTCCTTCATCGGGGTGGTTGAACGCAGGAAGATCAAGGTTGAACGGGCTGAAGCCACCCCATGCAGATGGGCCCGACCACGTGACGGTTCGGTAGTTTTGGTTCAACAGAAGGGTTTCGTCAAGGGTCCACAACTGCCAGCCAAACTCTGCATTGAGGACACAACCCGAACAAACACTCGCTTGGCCTTTGCTCTTGAACACGTAGTCGGTGTTTGAGTTGAGGACCTGTTCCTCGTCGTAGACGGAGAGGTTGGGGAGATGGTCAAGCGGGTTGTGATTGGTTTCGACGATGGCTTCGATGAAAGCGTTGGTGACGTTGATGTGGAATAGGTACGCATCGTCAGAAGGGTCTTGGTCGACGTTTGAAAAAGTGTAAACCACGGTGAACAGCCCGTTGGCATTCCCGCCAGGGCTCCACGTATTAGCCGAGGTGATGGTCTCGGTTGCCCCTGCGGCGATGCTCGGCATGGTGAAGGTTCCGGTGGCGGCGTGGACGGATTTGCAAGTGGGGATGTCGACATCGCCCTCGCAGGCATACCACGTCAGCGTCCGTGATGCCCCCGATGCGGTTGCGCGATGATTGGTGACATCGGCGCTGAAGGTGAGCAGATCCGTGTTCTGGTAATAGGCGTCGCCGAGGGGTGAGGCACTGTTCATGATGCCGAGGTTTCCGCTCACGGCGGCGCTCGCTGTTGGTGCGACGGCGAGGCTGGCAATCGTCGAAAGCACCAGCAAGGTGACCAGTCCGACTCCCTTGTGTTGACGCCAACCGTTGCTTGGCTTTCGCTCGCTCATCAAGGTTCCCTCGCATCCGTGCTTCAAAGACTCATCGCTTTTGCTTGTCCACGAGGGCTCTTTTTTGGACCGCCCAGCGTCATCGGTTCTTGGATTGCCCGCAGCACCTGAGGAACATGCGGTAACCTCATCAATTGCGAACCGATGGTGAGGGCATGCGTAGCCCAGCGTTCGTTTCCAACGAGCGGCGTGAGGGCGGCCTTACGGCGGTCATTGAGTTTCTGTCCGCCTTCACGTTGTTTTTGATGATTCTCACGGCGTTTATTTCCTTGGCCCAACTGCAAATGGGTTCCAACGACCCCGAAGTTGACCGCTTGGACCGCGCAGCGGCCCAAGGCTTGGACAGGCTCACCTCGGGTGAGGGGTGGTTCGTCCCGATGGGCGCTGACCTCGACTATGCCAACGCAACGGAGGCATGGCACACCTTTGACGCCGAGGCGCTTCAACAAGGGCGCGTCCAAGCCGGGTTGATGTCCTCGTACCGATTGGACATGGATCGCATCAACGCCCTTCACAACGTGACCGAGGACGGCATGGCCGCCGGGCTTGGTTTGGCCGACGACATGAGTCTCCATCTCTCGGTGAAGGTGGTTGAAAGTACGAATGAAAGCCGAACAGGGGCCGTCCTTTTCTCCGGCGGCACAGAGCGCGGAACTGCCCCCTCTTCCTCAACCGCCTACCGTTCGTTCCAGCAAGACGGAGAATTGATTCGGGTCGTGCTTGAGGTCCACGATGGTGGGCGCAAATTCAACCGTCTCCACATCACCGAGGTGATGACTCGCCCTTCTTCAAACGGGCCGGAATGGATTGAAGTGCACAATCCGAACGATTTTGCCGTGGCGCTTAAGGGATGGTCCTTCAACCACACTTCCGGTGCATCGGGAAGTAACGTTTTGCTGCAAGGTGGCGTGCTGTCAGGAGGTTCATTGTCCCTGTTCACGGGCGATGTTTCAACGCAGGAGCGACGCAATGCAACCCATGTGATTGACCTCGGCTCGGCGGGTTTCCTTGGCGTTGGTCAACTCAGCGGCCTTGCTGACGGCCAAGGGGTCTTGCGCCTGCGATACACCCAACTCGACGAAATCACACCTGCAGACATGGTGAGAGTGGAATGGGGCGGCAACACCGGGTTGTTCATGGTCAGAGGGCAATCCTTGGTTTGGGACGGCGTTAACACTTTTGATGCCGCATCGTGGAGCCTTGAGGATGCGCCGACGCCGGGCGAATCAGCCATGGCTTGAGTCGGGCTTTTCAGCCGCGGCGGTGCAAACACTTCATCAACCAGCAGTGCCTCCTCGTGTTTGGTCCCATGCAACCTAGCAGCGTTTACACACGAGACCGATGCGTGACGGGCATTCACGGCTTGGATGAGATACTCCGAGGGGGCATCCCGTACGGCTCAACGGTGTTGGCAGCCGGAACCTGCGGTTCTGGAAAGACCACGCTGGGCATGGAATTTCTCGTGAGAGGGGCCCTCGCCGGCGAGGCCTGCGCCCACTTTACCGCCACCGAACCCTCCGTCAAATTGTTGGAAAACATCCGCCAATATGCGTTCTTTGACATGAACATGGTTGACTCCGGCTTGATCAACGTCTTTGACATGGACGTGCTGTATTCGTGGCTTGGGCTCGACAAAGCCTCGTTTGAACTGGACGACGTCCATGCCCTCATCAAGTCCATCGTTGACATCGTCAACACCATCGGCGTGACCCGTCTTGTGATCGATTCGGTCACCACGCTTTGTTACAAGATCAAATCCGAACAACTGATTCGTGATTTCCTCTTCACCCTCGGGAAAAAACTGGCGACCCTCGGCTGCACCACCATCCTCATCTCCGAGATCACTTCGGCCACCGAGAATGCACACTGGTCCTCGTTTGGCGTGGAAGAAGCCATCGCCGACGGCATCATCGTCATGGGCGATTCCGAACGGATGGGCCATCTGTTGCGGTTTTTGCAAGTTGTCAAGATGCGAGGCACCTCTCACAGCCGTGCGAAGCATGCGATTGAATTGACGCCGTTGGGCGTGATGTTGATTCCAATGCTGAAATGGGGCGCATCCGCCGATAAAACATCCAGATGGGGGCAATGACGATGTTTGAACTCGACCAACGCATCGCAGAGCAACTCACTCAGGTGTCCCTCAACAGCTCCGTGCAGGTTCGAATGAGTGCTGCGAACACCTTTGCCGTCACGGCGAGCACGGTGGTCCCCCTCATGCAGATGTTTGAGATGGGCGGCGTGTACATTTCCGCAAGCCGAGGTGCAGCCGAAATCATCCAGGCCTTCGAAGCCATTGGCATCGACGTGTCCAACATTCATTTTCTCGATCTCGTATCGTCCGGCGTGCTTGGCGGAACCGATGTCCCGTATCCAAACATCAGTTTCGTTGACAGCCCCATCATGCTCGAAAGCATTCTTCTTCGAACGCTCTACACCCTGCGAACGGTGAACAATCAGCGAAACTTCGTCTTCCTTGACAGTGTGAATGCATTGGCCATTTACAACGACGACCGCATGCTGGCCGAATACCTTCACACGTTCATCAACACCTTCCGCCAACGGGAGGTCCTTTCGGTGATTCTGAACGTACCGGACCAAACACCTCCACTGGTGTTGGCCAACCTTGACACGTACTGCACCGACCTCGTTGATCGCGGGCAGGTGGTCCTTCTCTGAGGTGATGATGGATGGCACGGAAAATGACGTTTGATGCAGAAGATGAGGAATTCTTCGGCACCGTGGGCTCCTTTGGGGTGCCCAAGTTTGACGCTGAAATGCGCGGTGGTGTCCCCCGTGGGTTCACGATGATCGCCTTCACCGAAACAGGGTCGGGCAGTGAGTTGTTTGCAAAGCAGTTCACCTCTCCGGCTGAAGAGCCCGAAAACACGC
>Ga0181605_10000088_pt1 | contig 83184 bp, 67 predicted proteins | sample 041ome_11_FD_148676 | JGI IMG/M metagenome (GOLD analysis project Ga0181605, IMG submission 148676) | Coastal salt marsh microbial communities from the Groves Creek Marsh, Skidaway Island, Georgia - 041411US metaG (spades assembly) | ecosystem: Environmental > Aquatic > Marine > Intertidal zone...
GATATGACACCAATCGAAGCCATGGAATTCCTTAGCGACCGGATTCGAAAGACAAAAGACAATGCTGAATTCTTAATCAGCATGAATGGATAAATAAAAGCCCGCTCGATGAGCGGGCTTTTTTATTCTACAGTTGAAAACTGCTTTTCGTAAAGATTGAAATAGGCTCCCTTTTTGCCTAGCAAGGTGGAATGATTGCCTTCCTCTACAATCTTTCCTTGATCCAATACAATGATCTTATCAGCATGCTGAATAGTAGATAAGCGGTGCGCAATAATAATAGAAGTTCGATCTTTTGTCAGCGCGAGCAAAGCTTGTTGGATCAATTCCTCTGTGTGGCTATCTATACTCGAAGTCGCTTCATCCAAAATAAGAACCTTCGGATTCGTAATATATGCTCTGAGGAACGCTAGTAGTTGGCGTTGGCCAGCCGAGAGTACACCACCACGCTCACGAACATTATAATTCAAACCATCAGGCAATTCTTCCAAAAACGACTTAATTCCTATCGCTTCAGCCGCTTCCCATATCGCTTCATCCGAAATATCAGAAGCCCCCATAACAATGTTGGAGCGCACCGTATCCGAGAATAAAAACACATCCTGAAGCACCAGGGCCATTTGAGATCTTAAATGTTTTATGTCGATTTCAGTTAACGGGGTACCGTCAATTGTAACCGTACCTTTTTGATAGGGGTAAAATCCCATCAAAACGGAAATGATGGTGCTTTTCCCTGCACCTGTGGCTCCTACTATCGCAACCGTTTCACCCTTTGCCGCAGAAAAAGAAATGCCTTTGAGAATTAGTTCGTTTTCAATGTATTGGAAGTGAAGATCATCAATGTCAATAGCACCCTCTAGCGCAATCTTCACATGACCACTTGGTTCTAACTCGTGATTGCTGTCCAAGAGTTTCAATACCCGTTCAGACGCTACCATCCCCATTTGAAGGGTGTTAAATCGATCGGCCAATTGACGTAATGGACGAAAAAGCATCCCAATAAAAATGATCATTGCCGTGAGTTCACCAACCGTCACACTACCGCCTTGCGCGGCATTCATTCCGCCATACCAAACACCCAATCCAATTGATATCGCACTTAGTACTTCAATAATTGGAAAGAATAGCGCATAATAAAAGATGCTTTTTATGTTGGCATCTCGATGGCGCGCATTAATGGCTTCAAATTTTTCCATCTCCTGCTCCTCTCGGCCGAAGGCTTGTACAATGGCCATGCCCCCTAAATGCTCTTGGACAAAGGTGTTCAAATTACTCACCTCATTTCGAACGGATTGAAAGGCACCTTTAATTCCACGCTGAAACCATCGCGTTGCTATAAATAAGACGGGAATAACACTCAAGCTGATCAACACCAAAATGGGGTTGAAGAAGAAGAACATAGCAAAGAGCATAACTGCGATTCGGAAGAGGTCTCCAAATATGACCAATATTCCCTCCGAAAATACCTGAGCTATGGTTTCAATATCACTGACTACGCGAGTTACAAGTTGTCCAACTGGACTCTTATCGTAAAAACTTAACCTGAAGTTTTGCAACTTCTCATAAAGTTCAACGCGAATGTCCTTAATAATGCTTTGCCCTAGCCAATTCGCAGCATACATAAAACCGAAAGAGCCTATGCTCTCGAAAAGCAAGAGCCCAACCAACCAAAGCATTAGGTTGAATAGCATATCAGGATCTCCTCCCAAAATAGCATCGTCAATGACTTGGCGGGTCAGGATAGGCCGAGCGGTACCAATGGCGCCCAATACGACGGTCAGTATTACGGAAAAAATAAAAAGTGCTCGGTACGGCTTTGCGTAGCCTAGAACTTTTACAAATAGTTTGAAATCAAAAGCTTTTCCGCCGACGTTAGACATTTAAAAATGGGGGTATTGAATGGATGATAAATATAACCCATGTGCGGGAGCGCTTGTTCCCATCGCGCCTCGATTTCTAGCATGGAGTCGCTCTTCAAATTCTGCTATGGTCCATTTTCCTCTTCCAACTTCGTAGAGGCTTCCTACAATGGCGCGTACCATGTTTCGAAGAAATCGGTCGGCAGTTATTTCGAAGACCCAATGATCATTGTGCTGAGTCCATTGCGCTGAACGAACAGCACAAATGGTTGTTTTATTATCCGAACCATTTTTGCAAAACGATGCAAAATCCCGTTCAGTCAATAAAAGCTCCGCTGCTTTATTCATGGCCGCGAAATCTGGCAACTCCTCAACCATCCATGCCCATTGACGTATAAAAGGGCTGCCTGTTCCACACATCTTGTATTCATAGCTTCTCGAAATTGCTAAGAATCGGGCATGCCACTCCTCGCCTACTTCAAAGGCTTCATGAATACGAATTGCGGGGTCTACAAAACGGTTAAGACGGTAGACCAAATGTTCATGAGTCATGGACGGTACTAAAGATGCATCCCAATCGAAGTGCGCATACATTTCGCTCGCGTGAACACCAGTATCGGTGCGTCCAGCTCCGGTAACCATTATATTTTGCTTCAAAAGCTTGGTTAAGGCATCGTTCAATTCACCTTGTACAGAGCGGTCCTTCGGCTGTACTTGCCAACCGCAAAATGGTGTTCCATCAAAGGCGAGTTTCAATACTGTGCGCATTACTTTTGAAGTATCGTGAAGATGGTCAAAGGTACAACTTGGTGAGCGCAAAAAAGACTAAAATCCTACTCCTATCGGACACCCATAGTTATATGGATGAACGCATATTGGAATTTGCTTCGGGTGTCGATGTCGTCTTGCATGCAGGCGATATGGGCGCACATGAATCTATGGATCGATTGGAGGCAGCATCCAAACAAACCGTGGGTGTTTATGGAAATATCGATGATCATATTATGCGTCGTCGATTTCCCTTACACCAAAAGTTTAAAATAGGGGGAATGAAGATTTGGATGACACATATAGGAGGTTATCCCCCGAATTATAACCTGCGTGTTCGTGAAACCATTAAAAAAGAGCAGCCTGATATCTTTATTTGTGGCCATAGCCACATCTTAAAAGTCATTAATGATCCTAAGATTCAGTGCTTACACATGAACCCTGGAGCAGCAGGTCAGCACGGCTTCCACAAGGTTAGAACCATGCTTCGTTTTGAAATCCACCAATTGGATCCGCAGAAAAAAGGCCGTATTGAAAACCTTGAGGTCATTGAATTAGGAAATCGTGGCCAACTCCGTTAATTTTGCGCTTTAACGGATTTTCACATGTCTACTGCTTTACATGCCATCACACCCGTCGATGGACGCTATGCTTCAAAAACTGAAGCATTATCACAATATTTCTCGGAATTTGCCTTGATTAAGTACCGTGTTCGCGTAGAGATCGAATACTTTATCGCATTGTGCAAGAGCGATATTGCTCAGCTCGCAGACGTAGATCCTGCATCGTTCGAGCCACTGCGTGATCTGTACAGAAATTTTGATACCGCAGATGCTCAAAAAATCAAAGACATCGAAAAGGTAACCAACCACGATGTGAAAGCCGTAGAGTATTTCATCAAAGAGGCTTTTGAAGGTTTGGGGCTTTCGAAATTCCAAGAATTCATACACTTTGGATTGACGTCGCAAGACATCAACAATACCTCTGTTCCCTTAAGCATAAAGGAAGCACTTGAAAATCTTGTTTATCCGCAACTGGAAGAACTCATTGGAGCCATTGATGAACATGCAACGGCTTGGGATAACATTTCATTGCTTGCAAGAACACATGGACAGCCTGCTTCACCTACCACGTTAGGAAAAGAATTCAAAGTTTTCACGGCACGCTTACGAGGCCAATTGGCACAACTTAAAGCGGTTCCTCATAGCGCAAAGTTTGGTGGAGCAACGGGCAATTTCAATGCGCACACGGTTGCTTACCCCGGAAAAGATTGGCACCAATGGGGTGATGAATTCGTTGCCAAGCACCTCGGTCTTCAACGCAGCTATCCAACCACTCAAATTGAGCATTACGACAACCTCGCAGCACAATTCGATGCATTGAAACGTATCGACAACATCTTTATCGATTTCTGCCGCGACGTCTGGACGTATGTAAGTATGGATTACTTCAAACAAAAAATCAAGGCAGGAGAAGTGGGTTCTTCAGCCATGCCTCATAAAGTAAACCCGATCGATTTTGAGAATGCGGAAGGAAACCTAGGAATTGCCAATGCATTGTTCGAGCATTTAGCGAGTAAACTCCCCATCTCACGCCTGCAGCGCGATTTAACGGATTCTACAGCCTTGCGTAATGTTGGGGTGCCATTTGGCCACCTTACAATTGCCATCAGCAGCATGAAAAAAGGGCTAAGCAAACTGCTTGTTAATGAAGCTAAGATTGCCTCAGATTTGGAGGCGAACTGGGCTGTAGTTGCCGAAGCTATTCAAAACATTCTTCGTCGCGAAGGGTATCCGAAACCATATGAAGCGTTGAAAGCATTGACAAGAACAAATAGTGCAATCACCGCTCAAAGTATCGCAGATTTTATTGATACCTTAGAGGTAGATGACCCAATTAAAACTGAACTAAAGCAAATTACCCCGAGTAATTACATAGGTCAGGCATTACGCTAATCCCATGAAAAAGAAAATATATTTACTAGCAACGGTCGTCCTTGTGGCGGCCGTTTCTTTTGGACTGTACCAGTATTTCCGCACACCAGATGCAGCCGTAGACTTAAAACCTTCCTATAAGGGCAACGCAGCTACATTTGCACGCACCGCGAGTACGTATGAGGTTGGAGATGTCGTTGAACTTCGAGACCTAATAGGAAGCTTTGAGTCCAAAAGCATTACACTTCCGGGCGGGGTAATTGTTGTAAGAGATTCTTCTGATGTCCAAATTTGGCCTTCGAGCGGGTACATTGCAATAAAAGGCTTTTACCAAGGAATCGAAATCGATGACTTTTTTGGTGATACGTTAATCCGCGTGGGAGGTGCCTTTCTTCTCGAAAGCACGGAGCCTGAACATTTGGATTAGTCCCAAGGCAAAAAACACAGTTAAGGCAAGGGCAGAGTTCCGAAGGTCTCCAGTCAATGCTTCCAACAAGCCAATACTGAACATCCCAAATGTGGTTGCTAATTTTTCCATCACATCATAGAAACTGAAGTATGTGGTGTGATCTTCTGTCGCAGGAAGCATTTTGCTGTAGGTAGAGCGGGACAAACTTTGCACAGCCCCCATTACAAAGCCAAGAACTCCTCCAACAACATAGAATTGCCCTGCCGTTTGAACAAAATAGGCCGCGAAGCACAATAGCATCCAAATCGCGACTCCAATTTTTATGGCGTAAATATTTGAAGTACGCTCGCTAAGTCTGGCAAATACATAGGATCCAGCAATAGCAACAAACTGAATAATCAAAATGGTCATGATGAGTTGGGCCGATTCTAAGCCCAGAACCTTCGAACCAAAAACTGCTGCAAGCAATATGATGGTTTGCATACCCACGCTGTACCAGAAGAAACCACCCAAGAATACACGCAACATCTTAATACTTCTAAACTCGTTGAAGACTAAAATCAGCTCGCGCCAACTCTTCCAGAATAGTTTACCCTCAAAGTAGTCCTTAACCTCGTCTTTTGGTAATCGGCCAATGGCAGGAAGCCCGAATCCTAACCACCATATTCCCGTTAGTACAAAGGATGCTCTTGAAGCCACGCCTGCATCTTTAAAACCAAACGTTTCCGGCATTTGGACCAGTACCAAACATAAAATCAGCAATAGTGCACTTCCAAAATAGCCCAGCGAAAACCCACGCGCGGATAATCGGTCCTGCATTTCTTCGGGAGCAATGACCGGAAGAAAGCTGTTGTAAAAGACTATGGACCCCGTGAAACCTACACTTGCAAAGAAGGCTAAATACAAACCCAACCACGGATTTTGCTCGCTAAAAAAGCCCATACTCGCTGTACTCAATGCTCCAATAGTCATAAAAGTTCGCATGAATACTTTTCTTCTACCTGTGCGATCGGCCATGGCCGCTAAATATGGTGAAAGGACAGAGATTGTCAGAAATGAGGCTGCAATGACATAGGAATAGATCACGGTATTCTCCCATAATCGACCCAAGAACAAGACTTCGTTGGTCTCATTTTTGGTCACGGCCTCATAATAAATGGGGAATAATACTGTGCTTATGACCAATGAATAGACAGAATTCGCCCAATCATACATGGCCCAGCCTCGTTGTGTTTTTGTAAATTTCATACGGAAACCAATTTACGATGTGAAACGGCATTATCTTTGAGTAGATAAGCCAAAATTTAGCTACATGAAAAAAATCGCCATTCTACTTCTGTTCTTCTTCATTGGTCTTGAGGCCTTTGCGCAGGATATGATCATTTATAAGGACAAAACGATTGACGAAGTAACCATCGTTGAAGTAACTCCAGATTTCGTGAAGTATCGTGAGTATGGGGCCCCGATTAACTCAACCATGTTCAGTATCGAGCGCGATTACCTAAGCAAACTCATTTTTGAAAGCGGTCGCGTAATGGACATGAGTAAATCCATTATGGACGACGAGCGCGTATATGCCGGTCAACGCAATAGAGCATTAAAAATTGATGTCGCAGGCATGAGCGGGAATTATACATTCCTCTCCTATGAGCAAAGCGTTGACCCAAGCACGAGTTGGGAAGCAGGCTTAATTTTCGTAGGTGCTGGATTTGAAAATCAAAATGGGTGGAACGATCCTGAAAATGCCATGGGCATCGGTGTAAATATGGGCTACAAGTTTAAGCGCAGTCCGAATTTTTACATGACAAGAATGCGCTATGGTCATATTTTACGTGGTGCTTACGTGAAGCCAAATCTTTGGTTGAACATGTTCAACTACGACAGGATTGACTACGATCACCCGCCAGACCCCGTCACCTTCCAATACCCTACTTCACGCGAAAGCGCTACAGCAGGAACGGTAATGATTGATTTCGGAAATCAATTGGTCTTCTCCGATATATTCGTTGTTGATTACGCAGCAGGTGTTGGATACGGCTTCACTACCAAGGACACTTGGAATGTCACCAATTATGGTTTCATTGGTGGTCTTGGCCCACAAAGCGGAACCCCGCTTACATTCTCCTTCACGTTAAAGGTTGGATATTTACTCCCCGGCGGCAATTAGGCAATTTTTTTAAAGCATATAAAAAAAGCCCGGCGCTTCGCGCCGGGCTTTTTTGTTTCGCATTCCGCTTCGTCTTAAGCGTTTTGTGCTTTGATCAAGTTCAATGCTGAACCGGCCTTAAACCACTCAATCTGCTGAGCGTTGTAGGTATGGTTCAACATGATCATATCTGAAGATCCATCGGCATGAACTACTTCTAGCGTAAGCTGCTTGCCTGGAGCAAAGTCTACCAAATCAACAAAGTTGAAGGTATCGTCTACTTGGATCAAATCGTAATCTGCTTCATTAGCGAAGGTCAGACCCAACATCCCTTGCTTCTTCAAGTTCGTTTCGTGGATACGAGCGAATGACTTCACAATCACCGCGCGAACGCCTAGGTGACGTGGCTCCATTGCCGCATGCTCACGTGAAGAACCTTCACCGTAGTTGTGATCTCCCACAACGATAGAAGGAACACCAGCAGCTTTGTATGCACGAGCTACGTTTGGTACCTCATCTACTGAACCGTCAAGTTGGTTCGTTACGGCGTTGGTTTCTTGGGTGTAAGCGTTTACCGCACCAATCAAACAGTTGTTTGAGATATTATCAAGGTGACCACGGTAACGCAACCATGGACCTGCCATAGAGATGTGATCCGTTGTACACTTGCCGAAAGCTTTGATAAGCAACTTGGCACCTGTAATGTTATTACCATCCCAAGCCGCGAATGGGCTCAACAATTGTAGACGCTGTGAATCTGGGCTCACTACTACTTCTACACCTGAACCGTCCTCAGCAGGAGCTTGGTAACCGTTATCCTCCACTGCAAAACCAGCTGATGGCAATTCTTGACCCGTTGGCTCTGCCAATTTCACTTCTTCACCATTTGCGTTGATCAACGTATCGGTAATTGGGTTAAAGTCAAGCTTTCCAGAGATTGCAATCGCCGCAACCATTTCTGGTGACGTAACGAAGGCGTGAGTGTTCGGGTTGCCGTCTGCACGCTTCGCAAAGTTTCTGTTGAATGAGTGAACGATGGAGTTTTTCTCTTGCTTCTCCGCGCCTTCACGTGCCCACTGTCCAATACATGGACCACAAGCATTCGTAAAGATTCTCGTTCCCTCTAGTTTGTTGAACGTATCGATCAAACCATCTCGCTCGGCAGTATAACGTACCTGCTCAGAACCTGGGTTGATACCCAAGATTGCTTTAGGTTGGATTCCTTTTTCAACGGCATCAGCAACGATAGAAGCGGCACGTGTCAAATCTTCATAGGAAGAGTTTGTACATGAACCGATCAATGCCCACTCGATATCTGTTGGCCAATCGTTCGCTGCCGCCTTCTCCTTCATCTCTGCTACTGGAGTAGCAAGATCTGGAGTAAACGGACCGTTTAGGTGTGGAGTCAATTCATCCAAGTTGATTTCAATCACTTGGTCAAAGTACTGCTCTGGGTTTGCATATACCTCAGCATCACCGGTCAAGTGCTCAGCTACTGCATCCGCAGCATCCACAACATCTTGGCGACCCGTAGCCGCTAGATAGCGACGCATGCTGTCGTCGTAACCGAATGTTGAAGTCGTTGCACCGATCTCAGCACCCATATTACAAATAGTGCCCTTACCCGTAGCACTCAAGCTCTCTGCACCCTCACCGAAGTACTCGACGATACAACCTGTACCACCTTTTACCGTGAGGATTCCTGCAACTTTCAAGATGACATCTTTAGGCGCAGTCCAACCGTTCAAACGACCAGTTAGTTTTACACCAATAAGTTTTGGGAATTTCAATTCCCAAGCCATACCCGCCATAACATCTACAGCATCAGCACCACCGACACCGATAGCGACCATACCAAGACCCCCAGCGTTTACTGTATGAGAATCTGTACCAATCATCATACCGCCTGGGAAAGCGTAGTTCTCAAGGACTACCTGGTGAATAATACCTGCACCTGGCTTCCAAAAGCCGATGCCGTATTTATTACAAACTGATGAAAGGAAGTTGAATACTTCATTGTTCTTATTAATTCCTTCTTGCAAATCTTTATCTGCGCCAATTCTTGCTTGAATCAAGTGATCGGCATGTGCAGTGGAAGGAACCGCTACTTTATCTTTTCCTGCTTGCATGAATTGCAACAAGGCCATTTGTGCTGTTGCATCCTGCATGGCCACACGGTCCGGCGCGAAATCTACATAGCTAGCACCACGTTGAAAAGCCTGGTCGGCAGCACCGTCCCAAAGGTGGGCGTATAAAATTTTCTCAGAGAGTGTAAGTGGCTTACCCACTGCCTTGCGAGCAGCTGCAATACGCTCAGGGTAGCGCTCGTACACTTTGCGAATCATATCGATATCGAACGTCATAGTAACAGAGTTAACTTAATTTGCGAGCACGAAAATACCACATAATTGGCCTCCTAGCCAAAAGGATTTCGTTAAGAATCAATAGAATAAAGCAATGATTACGGAATCACTAATTCAAAGCCGTAATTATCACTAAAACAGAAATATAAAAGGTCTGTTTTTAAGAATTAAGGAATCCACACCTTAACATTGTGGAACCAATTCTCTCCGCTGATTTTGATCACATACATACCTGTGCTCCAGCCAGTGGTGGTGTATCGGTGGGTTGATCTTGGATCCATTTCTGACATCTTTTGACCTGCAGCATTAAAGATCTCCGTACGCAACGCCTGACCCGTGAAGATTTCAAGCGTTCCATCCCCATTACGAATGTCTAAATTTGACAGCACCGTTTGCATAATGTCTAACAACTCAAAGGCTGCAGTATGTGCGCTATCCTTGGTTGGATTGAAACTCCAATCCTTGATGGTGAAGCTTTTAGCACTGTCTTGAACATCAATACGCGCCCAGCCATAACAAGCTGTATCGTCCTTCATGATACGAAGTCCCAAGTATCCATCTGTTAAGGGACCTGCCCAGTTGGAATTCGGATAGGCTTGACCGTCGACACGGAACGCCATGTATCCTACCCCAGTAGAGCTGTTGATTCCTTGGAATTGCGCCATGGCATCGATGGTGGTTCCAGGAACGACGCGCTCAACATAAGCGAACCCATTGGCAACACTACCCATGGCTAGGTTTCCTTCGATACTATCTCCTGGATGCAACAATATTGCATTCACGTTTCCTAGCTGTCCGCCACCTAGAATATGCTCGATGGTAAAATCAACAATAGTGTCCCCGTCTAAATCCAATTCATAAATTCCGTTGACGATTGTCGTATCGTCAACATCTGTATAGATGTACTGCGCTTGGGCAGCGGTAGTGCCTAATACAGCGGCGGCGGAAGCCAAGTATTTTGCTAAGGGGGTATTGTTGTTTTTATCCATGGGGGCAAATATAGGCTTAAAACCTTCTTAAACGGGGCTTTACCACGGCTTTCAAAAGGGAAATATCCACTGAATTAACACAATGTTTAGAAAGCTCGGTTAGGGCTTCCGTCAAGGCTGGACGAATGCATCCTTCGGCAACAGAAGCCAATATTTCTTCATAACTCAAGTTTATTAACACGGCATCCGGGTCCATCTTGGCCCAGCGCTCGTGCCGGTCGTATTCCTCCTTCCAACGTCCATGTTCATCCCATTGCAATGGGGCATTCTCGGCATTGGCCATTTTTCTTTGACTTTGCAATAGGGCGCTCAACTCGCGATGCATCACTATGATAATTTTGGGACCTATTGGCAATGGAGCTTGTCGCAATAATGGAAAAACCACCTTCAAGGCTTTACCTCCCTGATTGGCCAACCAAGATTCTTCTAGGGTCCAATTCTTCACTGCATCGTGCTCAAAATATCCGGCTGCGTTGTGCACATCAGCTGCCCTATTTCCATCAGTCACAGCCATCACTCCGGCAGCTTCCAACAACTGCATAGCAAGCGAGGTACCGCTTCTCGGCGGGCCAGTAACTAAAAAAATTGGCGTTGACTTATCCTTTTGTGTGAATTGAGCGTACAACGACTGCGCAACACTGCTTTCAGCATGCATGTTTTGAGCCTTGAATACATGGACCATTGCCGCGTGAATCTTTGGCTGATGGAATCTTAGCTCTGTACTTTTCAATCCAGCCTCCATTGCCTGCGGCCACTGTTGACGCGCCACATGCAATCGAAACTTTAGATTTAGTAATTCAACCGTTTCCTTCTCCGCTCCCTGCAGCAACATTTCTAATGCATTCCACTGGTCCGATTTCGCTAATAATCGGCCCCAAAGAACGATCAGTTCTACCGAACGGGTTCCTTCAATACGTTTTGGTAAGGACCAATGCGCTCCCCGGGAAATGGCAACTAATGTCTCGTAGTAGACTTTGACTTGTCCCAATTCATCTCCGCTGATCCAATGCAGCATGGTCGCCAACTCCTCAAATTGCTTCGAATCGGCCAAAAGCGATAGCGCCAGCAAAATATAGCGTGAAGGACTGTCTTCATTGAGCTCTAAGGTTTGCAACGCTTGCCAAGCTGCCTGCGGGCGCCCTTGCGCCCGTAAGCTCCGGGCGAGATAATATGTGTTTTCCCACATCCGCGCTCCGCCCTGCGCTACATCTCGCTCTGCCAGATATCCCAGCTTCACCAAGGCATCGAGCAATTCCTCCTCCAACATTGGTGCCGGCGACTTTAGTGCTACTGTGCTTGGAGCTCCTTGATTCACACGAACCGCCTCTTGCAAGGAATGGCCATCCCATTGAAGGGGAAGCCTGCCATTCATCTCAGGTATAGCTTGTAAACCGTGAAGCGCTAAGACAATCGGCGCTATGTCTAACAAAGTCAATCCAGAGACCTTCTTCAATTTTGGAACATTTGGACCTGAAGCGACGAACATTCCATAAAACTGATGTTCGAGCGCGGGGGCACCCGCATGATCGGGCAACTGAATCCAGCGTTCGTCTCCGCTTCTAAAACCATGGTCACTCAATACGATCGTATTGGCGCTGGGCTGATCATCGATGTACTTCCCGAGAAATAAATCATGCATCCGATAAGCGGCCTCTACGATGTGTTGGTACTTATAAAAATCGGCCGTAGCTATCCCTTCTAATTTTGGCGGATGGTATTTCATCGCCAAATGCTTGTAATGATCTAATGCATCAAAATAAATGCTAATGTGTCCACCTTGTGACGCATCCATCGCCATTGTGGCTGCAATGTGGGTGTTGATCGCATGAACTGTAATTTTCAGTACACTTCGAACTACATCATCCTTTGAATCCACATCCATTTTAGGAAAAAACGCCGCTAAAACACTTGGGGACAATTCCTCAGCACGGACTCTAAGCTTCGCAAAAAGCCCTTGGAGCGGTTCGGGAACTATCCCATCCGCCAACCAATTCTCATCTTCACTTAAGGCTAGATTTGAGACGCGAACTCCCCCTAAAGCGGAAGGTTGAGCGGGGTGTGATGGCCACCACGCAACGGTTGAAGCAGGAATGTTATTCCACTCTAGAATGTCCCATAGCGTTGGAACTTTTATGCTCGTGCCTCGGACCGCTCGAATCTGGCCGTCCTGCCATTCCGTGAATCCATGTATTCCGTGATCAACAGGCCAACGAGACGTTGCAATGCTCGTCCACAGCATAGGAGAAATAGGCGGGTCCATAGAGGCAATGGGCGCATGTATTCCACCGCTCATTAATTGGGTCAGATTGGGCAAGACGCCTTTCTGCTGGAGGGGTTTTGCGATGGTCCAATCGGCTGCATCCCAACCCACCAATACACTCTTAAATCTCGGCGATTTTAGTAAATGGCGGTAGGCGCCAAGGTCTATACCTTTCCATTTGGCGACATTTTTATATCCGCCCGCGAAAAATCCCAAGGTATGTTGCTCCGTTACCGCCATAGCGTAAAAGTAATTGCTAAATTTGGCTTAGACCCTACAACGCTACATGAAGCACCGCAAATACATTGAAACCGCCTCTTTAGGCTGGAATGCTATTAAAGCTTCACCCCTTCGTACCGTACTTACGTCCTTGATTATATCCTTTGGCATTATGGCGTTGGTGGGAATCCTGAGCGCTACTGATGCACTAAAGCAAACATTAGAAACGAACTTTACGAATTTGGGCGCTAATACCATCACGGTGCGCCATGACGCAGGTGGTTTTTTCATCGATGGTGCGGACAGGCGTCGTAATCCAACCATTTCATATCGCGAAGCGCAACTCTTCAAAAAGCGTTTTGACTTGCAAAACAGTCCAGTCAGTATCTCCTATCCTGCATGGGGAACGGCCAAACTTACCTTCGAAAACACCAGCACAAATCCCAATCAAATGATCATGGCGGTTGATGAAAATTACCTTAAAACAGGTGGTTTTGATCTCAGCGAGGGACGGAATTTTTCATCGGACGATGTATTCAGAGGCTCTTACTATGCGATCCTCGGCGCTGAGACGAAACAAAGCCTTTTCGGCGACCAGCCCGCATCTGGAAAAATCATTCGTATCAACGGAAAGCCATATACGGTTGTCGGGATTTTAGCTGAAAAAGGCAGTAGCGGGATGTTCTCTGGAGATCGTGGTGCCTGGGTTCCCCTGACCACTGCCCGGGCAGCAATCCCGTCCAATTCGCAGCCTTACGTTATAAGTATTACTGCTCCGAGTGCACAACAACTTGAAGCCGTCGAAGGGAGGGCGCATGCAATCATGCGAAGCGTACGGAAACTGTCCCCGAAGGAGCGCGATAACTTTAGTATCGTCCGAAGTGATAGCGTAGCGAAAAGTCTTATCGAAAACCTAAGCATGGTCACCAAGGTGGCGTTCATTATAGGCATTATCACTCTATTAGGCGCTTCAATAGCCTTGATGAACATCATGCTTGTTAGCGTTACAGAGCGTACTCGTGAGATTGGTACTCGAAAAGCCATTGGTGCAACTAAGCGCAGCATCACTCAGCAATTTTTAACCGAAGCGATTATTATAACCCAGCTGGGCGGTTGGACCGGAATCCTTTTTGGGATTGTCATTGGTAATGTTGTCGCGAAACAAATCGGTGGCCACTTCTTCATACCATGGACATGGATCATCGTGGCATTTGTGATGTCCGTTGGCGTTGGTCTATTGGCGGGCTGGTACCCAGCAAAAAAAGCGGCAGATCTCGATCCTGTGGAGGCGTTGCGCTATGAATAAGATTACTCCAAACCGTCTTTCTTCTTTTCCATTTTGGCATAGCCTGTAGCTGCTCCAAAGACCAGGCCCATAGGTATCCAAAAGCCTAGGTTGTCTGTTAGCACACCTAGAACCACACCGGCAATAATGCCGTAACTCGCAAATTGGCTGACAATCTTATTTTCGTGCTCTTTCATAACGGTGAAATTAGGCATAAAAAAAGCCATTCCGAAGAATGGCTTTCTTATCGTTAAATGAATGCGTAAAGCTTATGCTTCAGCAACTACATCAAATTCGAAGTTCACAACTACTTCACGGTGTAGACGTACGCTCGCACTGTAGTGACCTACAGCCTTGATTGTACCACCAGTGATAGAGATGAACTTTTTGTCCAAAGCAACACCTGCTTTTGCCAATTCATCAGCAACGTTTGCGTTGTTGATTGAACCGAACAATTTGTTGCCCTGACCCAATTTAGCGCTAAGCTTCAACTCAACAGCTGCCAATTTCTCTGCAGTTGCTTTTGCATCAGCGATCGCTTGAGCTTCTTTGTGCGCACGTTGACGCAAGTTTTCAGCCAATACTTTCTTTGCGCTTGCTGTAGCCAACACACCGAATCCTTGTGGGATTAGGAAGTTGCGTCCGTAACCATCTTTTACAGTGACCACGTCATCCGCAAAACCTAGGTTCTCTACGTCTTTCTTTAGAATGATTTCCATGGTACTCTATTATTTTAGGTTATCTGCTACGTAAGGCATCAATGCAATGTGGCGTGAACGCTTGATTGCAGTGGCCAATTTTCTTTGGTATTTCAATGAAGTACCGGTCAAACGACGAGGTAAGATTTTTCCTTGTGGGTTTACAAAACGCAACAAGTAATCTGGATCCTTGTAATCGATGTACTTAATACCTGACTTTTTGAAACGACAGTATTTCTTCTGGTTGCCGCTATCTACGTTGATGGGCTGCAAGTAACGCACATCGCCCTTTCCTTTAGTTGCCATAGTCTAGTCTTTTATGCGTTTGCTTTGGCACGACGCTTCGCAGCGTACTCGATACCATATTTGTCCATTCTAACTGTCAAAAAGCGCATGATACGCTCGTCGCGTTTGAATTCCACTTCTAAAGGAGCAATCGCATCGCCACCTACAGTGTATTCAATAAAGTGGTAAAAGCCACTTTTTTTCTTTTGGATTGGGTAAGCCATCTTCTTGAGGCCCCAATTTTCTTTGTTGATAATGTTCGCACCCTTCTCCTTCAAGAAGCCTACGTACTTATCTACCGCTTCCTTTACCTGATCTTCAGATAAAACGGGATTCAAAATGAAAACGGTTTCGTACTGATTCATAATTATTTGAACTAAAAATTTAGGAGTGCAAATGTACGCGACTTTTTCATACCGACCAAGTCTGTTAGCAACGTGTTTACAGCTCTTTTTTGTGGAGGGCTAAAATAGGCCAATCATCCGCTTATATTTGTGGTATGGAGCAATTCGTAGTATCAGCCAGAAAGTACCGCCCCCAGGCCTTTGAAGCCGTGGTGGGACAGTCGCACATTACGGATACTTTACTTAAAAGTGTGGAAAACGACCACCTCGCTCAAGCCTTATTATTCTGTGGGCCTCGAGGAGTAGGGAAAACGACCTGTGCTCGAATTCTCGCCAAAGTCATCAATTCAGATGCAAATCTGACAGAGGATGAATTGGCATTAAACATATTTGAACTTGATGCGGCGTCAAACAACTCGGTAGATGATATCAGACGATTAATCGACCAAGTTCGCTTTGCACCGCAAACGGGAAAATTCAAGGTCTACATCATTGATGAGGTCCACATGCTCTCGCAACAGGCCTTCAACGCCTTCCTAAAGACCTTAGAAGAACCGCCTGCTCACGCCATCTTCATTTTGGCCACCACAGAGAAGCACAAAATCATCCCGACCATCTTATCGCGTTGTCAGATTTTCGATTTCAAGCGCATCACTGTTGATGACATCGCCAATCATTTGGCTTATGTCGCCCAACAAGAAGGTGTGAAAGCGGAACCGGAGGCCTTGCACATGATTGCAGAAAAGGCGGATGGCGCTTTGCGTGACGCCCTGAGTTTGTTCGATCGCATGATTAGCTTCAGTGGAGATTCCTTAACCTACAGCCAAGTGGTTGAGGTACTCGATATCCTTGATTACAACTACTACTTCAAAGGTGTAGAACTGGCTCAAGGGGTGAACTATCCAGACCTATTATTGCTGTACAACGAAGTCTTAGACAAAGGATTCAACGGTCATGAATTTGTGGTAGGCATGGCAAAACACTTCAGAGATTTGTTGGTCGCGCGTGAGGCGAAAACGGTAGAACTGCTCGAAGTTGGCCCTGCGATCAAAGAACGCTACTTGCAACAAAGCGCCTCCTCTTCTACCCGATTCCTACTGCATGGGCTCAAAGTATTCAATGAATTGGATGGACAGTATAAAACTTCCAGCCAGCCGAGAATTCTAGTAGAATTAGGTCTTTTGAAACTAGTCGAGTTCATCTCGCAAGAAAAAAAAAAGCAGCAGCCACAGGTAAATAGTGCCACGTCCAATTCAACGGATGGCTACTTACCAAGCGAGCTCCCAAAACGATCTGCACCTGTACCTGCTGAACCTTCTCGGGCAGCTTTAACCGCTGCGGAAACCACAACAACAAAACCTGTGGTGGATGCGCCCGCTCCTGCAGTTGATCCGTTGGACCTACCCGATCCCATTCCAGACATTCCCGTGAACACACCTCCTGTTGCTGCACCTGAATCTGCATTTGATCTGACAACGCCTGCGACACCGGAACCTGTTCAAGAAGCATCGCAACCTGACAGACCACCCGGAGAAACAGACGCAACCCGCAGGACAGGTGGACGGCGAGTCGTTCGTCGCGCCCCTCAGCGTACTGGACTAAGTCTGATGGAAGAGCTCAATGCGATTGAGAAAGCTTCAAATGAAGATGCGGGCACAGTTAACGAAAACAATGAACCAGGCGTTCCGGTAGTTGAAGGCGGACCGTCGAATGTATATTCTCAAAAAGAATTGGAAGATGCCATCACAGCGTATGCAAAACAACGTAACGTAAAAACGGCGGTACGAAGCATGCTATTGGGACAAATGCCTAAAATCTTGGACAAGAACACCCTCGAAATGGAGGTGGACAATAATGTTGAGCTTGGTTTCTTTAATGAGGAGCAGCAGAAATTGGTCCCTTACTTACGGGAAACCTTAAAAAACACCCAGATTCGATTCGAAGTGAAAATGGTGGAACGCGAACAAACGCGTAAGCTGTATTTACCGGAGGAGAAATTCAAATACATGGCAGAGAAAAACCCGAATCTGGTGTATCTGCGTCAGAAAATTCAAACGGATCTAGAGTAATGCGCCGCGCCCTCCTCATAGCACTGGTACTGTTTTCATTCAGCGTACAGGCCCAATTCGATTGGTGGAATCAAATCCACAATTGGGATGGAGCCACGCCCTGGACGCAATACATGACGTATTCTCATGCCTACTTAGGGCCAAATGCGTTGCCCATACCGAATGTCTCCGCACACAGTAACTACGCCAGTTCCAGCGCGCAAATCAGTCTTCGTGGAGATGACCAATTTGTGAATTGGCATAATGAAGTTCAATTGGTCACCGGAAAGACTTTGTTTAATGTGGTACACCAGAGTGTAGAAGCTTTTAGAACGACCACTGATGTGCGTGATCTACGTGCTTCACGCGGAGAAAGTGGACAGGGCATACAAGCAGGAGACGTTATTGTGAATATCTCTCACCGCATCTATGAGAATGACGATGATGGCAGAACGGAAGTGTACTTCACTACGCATCTAAAGACTGCGGCAGGTCCGCTAAACAATGCCCGATTTACTGATGCGCCCGGGTATGCTTTCTTTTTCACCGGACGCTGGAATCCAAAGTATTCCCGATTGTGGATTTCTTCGAATGCCGGCTTCCAAGTCTATCAAACGCACTGGGTAGATTACCCCCAAAACGATGGATTTCTCGGCAATGTGTTAATCACGCAAAGAATGGACAAAGGCTACGGCCTCCATGCTGAATTAAAAACCTTTACCGGATATTTCAGAGACGGCGATTGGCCCAGGATTCTGAACTTGAGCATTGACAGAAACTTTGGTGGAAAGAGCAGATCAGTTTTGCAGTGGACAAAAGGGCTAAACGACTATCCGTTCTCCTACCTCACCCTTACGCACCAAGTATTCTTTTAAACAAGGAATCGCAAACGCAATTTTAACCTCGCAGGCACCTTCACCCCTTCGGCTTTCCTCAACGCTTCTTCTTTCCAACGCTTTTGCGTGGCTTGATCGCCGCGCTTCTTATAGGTGCGAGCCAACTCATACGCCTTGCGCACCTCGTAGAGCGCAAATTGAGCGTCGTTCAAATGGCCCAATTCTCTGGCCTTTTCCACCGCGCGCATCACCTTATCCACGTGACTTTCGGCATCTGCTGTCATACCGAAATCCAGTCTATATTTAGTCGTACAGTGTGGAATCTTCATCGGCATTACTCCGGTAGAGAATAGCGCCAAATAAGCCCCGGCATCTTCTTGCAATGCGCGATCTTCCTCCCATCTAAAGGCCACCTGTACCCGCATAACTACCGTGCTAGGCACGATGGGATTGAATGCCAAGAAATCTTCCACGGTTCGAATCTTCGGACAAGCACGCTCGCGCATCCTCGCCCCAGCATCGCCAGGACTCCACTCAAAAATGGGCGTATAAAACCACTGTACAGATGGGAATTTTTCTAAATAGCGCACCGCAATGCCCAACTTATTCGCCCCCCACACATCGTCTGCATCCAGAAACGCCCAAGCATCTCCACTCGCCCTATCCATACCTGCATTGCGCGCGGCGCCCAAGCCTGCATTCGCCTGTTGCACCAACACGAGCGGCAGCACCTCCTGGTAAGAACGTGCGATTTCCGCTGTATCATCTGTGGAACCGTCGTCCACCACGATCACTTCGTGCGGGGCGTGGTTCTGGGCTTGCACAGAATCCAACGCTTCGCGAAGCGTTGCCCCCGCATTATAGGCCGGTATGATCACAGAGATTTTCATCTAGTACGGGAAGAAGGTTTTAGGAAACAATTTAGCTGCTAATTTCTTGACGGGCTTCTTGAGGCCGACCGCTTTGATTAGGCCGCCGGTGCCTTTGATGAGAGCGCTCTTGAAAAGGTAGATCGAGAGGCCGGAGCGGTGGCGGCGGAAGGTGCGGTAGAGGCGCAGGTTGTTGTGAAGTACGTTGAAGGTCCAGCGCATGGAGAATACGTTACCTGCCCACCACATGGCTACTTGGCCACGGGCGGAGGCAAGGATTTCTGGGGTGGTCCATTGGCGGTCTTCGAAGATTTGGTACATGGCCAAAATTTCATCGAAGGCTTCGTAGCTGGCAATAGCGCGGCTGCGTTGGGTTTGGGTGTGGAATCGGAAGAAGTTTCTCGGAGTGGCGAAGAAAATGAGATCGCCGAGTTGGAGTAATTGGGCATAGAAAAGCCAGTCCCCATTTAAGCGCCAAGTCGTTGCCGGCGCCCCAACCTGATCAAAGGCGCTTTTGCGCATCAATGCGCCGCTGGCGTTGGGTATGGTGTTCGAAAATACCATGGTGTTACGCACTTCCTCCTCACCTGAGATGGTAAAGTCGCGGGTCCATTTGGAGGCATCTCCAAAAATGAAGCCGTAATCTTCCTTGAAGTCCCGGAGGAATTTACCGTTTTCGTCCACCATATGGCTGTGGCTGTAGGCAAGGACAGCGCGGTCGTTGGATTCGAGCGCTTGCACATGCAAAGCAAGCACATCTTCAGCAGCATAGTCATCGCTTTCGGCAATCCAGAGGTATTTTCCCTTGGCCCATTTGGCGCCTTTTTCCCATTGTGCGAACGGGCTGCCAGAATTCGTCTCATTGAACAGTGTGGTGATGCGCTCGTCTTTTTCTGCCCATCGCTGTAATACGTCCCGACTGTTGTCAGGAGAACAGTCGTCCATCAAGAGCACCTCAATGTTGGTGTAGGTTTGGTTTAAGATCGAAGCGATGCGCTGATCTAAGAACGGAGCGTGATTGTAGTTCGGAACGATCACACTCACTAAAGGTCCGTCGGTGGGTAAAGATTGTGTTTGCTGATGGTCCAATTCCTTGGGCTCCCCCACCGCTCCATACGAACTACGCGGCGCAAAACCGAGCATCTTACCCGGACGGACATCCGCATATTGATACAGCCCAAACCACGTCTTGCGCTGAAGTGCATCATCAGCACTGGTTAAATCTTCATAGTTGACCGCACGGTAATCGATGCCCAATTGTTTCAAAGTAGCCGCCGCCTGCTCATTATAGGCACGACACAAAGCGATGGCCTCATCGTAGCTCAAGGCGCTGTAGGCTTCGTCCTGTTTTTCTTGCCTGCGCAATAGACTTTGAGCGACCGATTCTTCGTTGCGCAATACCCAAATAACCTTGGCTTTTGGGAATCTCTTCAACCACCAAGGAAGTGTCAGACATAAGCGCGGATCCTTTACTAACCAAGGACCGTTGTACTGCATGCGTTGGCGCCAAACTTTTCCATTTGCGCTTTTAATATGCGCTCCATAGAGGGCCGCCACATCCAATGCCGGCTCAAAATGCTCCATTGCGGCGAATAACGAACTTTGGACTGGCGGCTGCCACCAGCTCCCCTCAGCCTTAGCGAGCATGCGCTCATTCAAATCGATCGCATAAAGTGGCTCCCGATTATGGTCGCAAATGGCTCCAGCATAGACACCTGCAGCATTCATCGCCTCGGCAACCATAGTGGTGCCACTGCGGTGCATACCGAGAATAAAAACGGGTGTGTGTACTTTGCTTTTTAACACGTATTTTCGAGCCAATGTCAAAGTCAAAGAAACTCGTTTTTATCCACATCCCAAAGACTGCGGGAACATCCTTGCGTCTTTTGTTGGAATCCAACTACAAGGAAAGCGAGCGCATTGGCATCTACAGCCATGAAAATCTCGACCAAAGATTGGCAGAAGCCTTGGCTGACCCAAAAATCAAATGCATCTACGGTCATTTCCCGTTACGCCCTGTCGTCGTGGAATCGGACGCACTTGTAATGACATTAATGCGCGAACCTATAGCGCGAAGCATGAGCCACTACAACCATTACAGCAAGCGCATGAATGAAAAACATGCAAAGCTGATGGAAGGCATTGAAACACCTGAGGACTTCACAAAACTGGTGCAAAGCAACAACCGGCAAACCGCCTTTTTAAGCGGCTATTTAAACCAAAAGGAATTTTTAAAGGATCCTACAGTATTGGACATGGCATTAAAGAATTTTGACCGATTAGATGCTGTAGGCTTCACCGAACACTATGCCGCGTCCATCGCATATTTCGGAACAATATTAGGTTGGAAAAACACCCAAGCCGAGCACCACAACAAGGGCGGAAAGAAATCGGTCGAACCTGGGGCCATCTGGTCAACAATGAATAACTACGACCTCCCGCTATATGCCGCAGCATTAGAACGTTTTGCGCCTGTCCTGAAGCAATACGAAGGCATGGCACCTAGAGTGCCCAAACCACCTGTAATTGTAAGAATAAAGAATTACTTACGCGCTCTAAGCTCGAAGTTCTGACCCAAGTACACCTTACGCACCTGTTCATCCGCTGCCAATTCCTCCGCGGTTCCACTTTTCAGGATTTTACCTTCAAACATCAAATACGTTCGATCCGTAATGGCCAGTGTCTCTTGCACGTTATGGTCAGTGATAAGAATACCAATGTTCTTCTTTTTCAATCCCGCAACGATGCTCTGAATGTCTTCAACAGCGATAGGATCGACTCCAGCGAAAGGCTCGTCCAACAAAATAAACTTTGGCTTCGTAGCTAAGGCACGGGCAATCTCCGTACGACGACGCTCTCCTCCACTGAGTAAGTCGCCTCTTGTTTCTCGAATATGCTGTAGCCCAAACTCGTTGAGTAATTCTTCCAATCGATCCGCCTGTTCCGATTTCGTCAATCGGGTCATCTCAAGCACACCTTTGATATTGTCCTCAACACTGAGTTTTCTAAAAACTGAAGCTTCCTGTGCCAAGTAGCCAATACCCATCTGAGCGCGCTTATACATCGGCATCTTTTCAATGGGTGTACCGTCGAGCAAAACATGACCACTCATGGGACGAATCAATCCAACTACAGTATAGAAACTCGTAGTTTTTCCAGCGCCATTAGGTCCTAGCAGCCCGACAATTTCGCCTTGATTCACTTCGAAACTGACGTCATTTACGACCGTTCTTGAACGGTACTTTTTGACGATGTTCTTGGCTTCTAACTTCATATTTGAGCGGCTTTACGCTTTAAAACTCTTCTACTCACCATAATGCTGATTTGGTACAAAACCAAAACCGGCAAGGTCACCAAAACTTGCGAAGCAACATCTGGCGGCGTGATAATCGCGCTCAACAAAAGTATTCCTACAATGGCATGACGTCTGTATGTCTTCAAGAGCGCTGGAGTAACAACGCCAACCTTTGAAAGAAAGTATACCGCAATCGGCAATTGAAACAACAGGCCAGTCGCCAGTGTAACGGAACTCACCATACTGATATACGAGGTCAAGTCAATTCTATTCACCACCTCAGCACTGACCGTGTAAGTACCCAAGAATTGGACACTTAAGGGAACAATCACATAGTACCCAAAGAGCACACCAGAAGCAAACAATAGCGTGGTGAACCCAATGACTCCCCTGCTGCTTTTTTGTTCGCGCTCGTCTAATCCAGGTTTGATGAAACGCCAAATTTCCCAAAACACGTATGGAAATGCTATGATTAAGCCCGCAACTAAGCTCACCCATAAATGCATTTGAAATTGACCACTCATTCGTGTACTCAGTACTTCAAATGGTACTTCATCAAAGCAGAAAACATCCCCACCAATGTAACCAGAAAGCCAACAAAAGAATTTATAGGTTGGAAATCCCGGCTGCTTGGGACCAAAGATGATTTGATCAAAAATGATTGCTTTCCCTACAAATGCGACAATAGCAAAAATGACTATTGCTACAGATGAGCGCATTAAGTGCCAACGAAGCTCACCGAGGTGCTCCATAAAGCTCATGCTGTTCTTGTCTTTTGCCTTGTTCATAAAATTTCAATGACCAAAAATCCGAAAAACAATCTTTAGTACCTTCGAAAACCTCTGAAAAATCCCGTATCTTAAAGAACCCTAAGACAAACAGCGTATGTCACTGAATTGGGAGCATCAGCTCAAACACCATTTCGGCTTTTCGGATTTTAAAGGAAACCAACGCTCCATCATTGAAAGTATCAGTGGCGGAAGAGACACTTTTGTGATCATGCCAACAGGCGGTGGCAAAAGCATGTGTTACCAACTTCCGGCATTGTCGGCCCCGGGAACTGCCATTGTGGTTAGTCCATTGATTGCTTTGATGAAAAATCAGGTGGATGCCATTCGTGGGCATTCAGAACAAGATGGAATCGCGCACGTCTTGAACAGTTCTTTGACTAAAAAAGAATTGGATCAAGTACACATTGACTTAAAATCCGGTCTAACCAAACTTTTATATGTAGCTCCAGAAAGCCTCAATAAAGGGGCCAACATTGAACTGCTGCAGCAAATTGAAATCAGTTTCTTCGCCATAGATGAGGCGCATTGTATTTCGGAATGGGGTCACGATTTCAGACCCGATTATCGCGCGATTAAAGAAAGTATCAAAGCATTGGGGCGCAAGCCCATCATTGCATTAACTGCAACGGCCACTCCAAAGGTTCAATTGGACATCATCAAGACCTTAGCCATGGAGGACCCGGCCATTTACTTGAGCAGTTTTAATCGTCCCAACCTGTATTATGAGGTTCGCCCAAAAAGAGATATTGACCACGATATCATCAAACTACTGAGCGAAAACAAAGGCAAAAGTTCAATCGTATACTGTCTTTCACGTCAAAAAGTTGAAGATCTAGCCGAACAGTTGGTTGTTAATGGCATCAATGCACTACCCTACCATGCGGGATTGGAAGCTGCAAAACGTGTTAAACACCAAGATGCATTCCTCAATGAGGATTGCGATGTCATTGTCGCGACAATAGCCTTTGGGATGGGAATCGATAAACCTGATGTTCGATTCGTCTTGCATTATGATATGCCGAAGAGTCTCGAAAGCTACTATCAAGAAACGGGTCGCGCTGGTCGAGACGGGGGCGAAGGAAGTTGTATTACCTATTTTGACATTAAGGACATCGAACGTCTTGCTAAATTCCTCAGCAAAAAGCCAGTAAGCGAACAGGAAATAGGCCGTCAACTTTTGGAAGAAGCAACTGGTTATGCCGAGGCTGCCATTTGCCGACGCCGCGTACTTCTGCACTATTTCGGGGAACACTTCCATGAGGATGATTGCAATAAAATGTGTGACAATTGCAGACATCCACGCGACAAGGTTGATGCAAGCAAAGAGCTGCTGGATGTCATTGCTTGTATTAATGAGACCCATGGAAAATTCAAGACTACCGAAGTCGTAAATATCCTGCGTGGATCCATGACGGCCGTTCTTTCCCAAAACAATGCGGACCAGTTGGAAAGCTGGGGCAAACAAAAGGACAAAACGGATACGCATTTAAGAGCCGTTATTCGACAAGGAATCATTCGTCATTACTTAGAGAAAAACATCGAGTCTTACGGGACCGTTCAGGTAACTGAGAAGGGAAATGCGGGCAAGTTGCCAAAAGCTTTCCGTGTAAGAAAAGAACTGGACTATTATTCCCTGAACAGCGGTTCGGGCGAAACCAAGAAGGTGGTAGCCATGGACGATACGTTGTTCAGTCTACTGAAGGACCTTAGAAAAAAAATAGCCAAAAGCAAAGGAGTTCCGCCCTACGCAGTCTTCGCTGAAAATTCTTTGAGCGAAATGGCCACCACCTATCCGTGTTCACTTGATGAACTCAAGAACATTCAAGGAGTTGGAGAAGGCAAGGCTAAAAAATTCGGATCCACCATCGTTGACGCTATTTCGAAATATGTCGAAGAGAACGACATCGATCGCCCTCAAGACATGGTATTTAAGAGCGTTGCCAACAAAAGCGCTCTAAAGGTATACATCATTCAAAGCACAGACAGAAAGCTGCCGTTGGAAGATATTGCCAGTGCCAAAGGCTTAAAAATGGGCCAATTGATCGAAGAGATGGAGCGAATCGTATTTAGTGGAACCAAAATCAATATTGATTACTATCTCGAAGACCTCATGGATGAAGAAAGCATCGATGAAGTTTTTGAATTCCTCACGGAAGAGTGTGAAGAAGGTAGCATGAACGAGTTGCTCGAGGAGTTCGCAGACGATTATGATGAGCAAGAGTTACAGCTACTTCGGTTGAAATTCTTCTCAGATGTAGCCAATTAGAAAAAAAGCCCGCTGATGCGGGCTTTTTTAGTTTTTGAAGTAGAACTCAAGGTCTTTTGGACTTTTCTCAAGAGCAACGAATGCAGTTGCTTTGCTGAATTCTAGAATGTTTTGGATTGTTTTTTCAGACGCTCCCACGTCCAAGTTTTCGTAGGGTAAGGTTTTCGCCATAGTGTTGCTGTTAGTAATACATCTACAACGAACCAATTTTCCCCTTTCGTATAGGTGAGCTAAAAATTATTGCTCCAAGCTAATGTTGTGCTGCAGCATGAGCTTCTGAATATTTCCAATGGCATAGCGCATCCTTCCAAGTGCCGTATTAATACTGACCCCTGTTTCTTCTGCAATTTCCTTGAAACTGTATGCACAAAACATTCTGAGTTCAACTACCTGACGCTGCTCTTCTGGCAAGTATGCAATGAGTTTTTTTAAATCTTCTCCGATCTGTGCCTCTATCCAGTCAGCCTCAATAGGTCGATCACTTTCTCCGTATGTATCGAACACGGTGTACTCACCCGTCGAGCGAACCTCTTTCTTACGGACTTCCCTTCTGAAGTAATCCAAGGCAGTATTGTTCGCTACGCGCATAGCCCAAGGCAAGAACTTCCCTTTCTCTTCATAATTCGATCGACGAAGAGATTTAATGATTTTTATGAAGGTTTCTTGAAACAAATCATCAGCAACGTCCTGATCTTGAACCTTGGAATAGATTTGTAAGAATATGCGCTTTTGGTGTCGTCGAATCAACACTTCTATTGCACGCTCGTTTCCGCTACGGTAGAGTTCCACTAGAACGTGGTCCTCGCTCTGATTTAACAGCATAAAATCAAAAATTTAGCGTAGCAGTCTCTCTATAGGCAATGCAATTGTTGTGTTTAACGGGTCTAATATAGGTTAATTCACCAAATACCGTTCCACAATTTCCCCACTTTAACGGTTTTTGGCAAACAAGTAAAGGGTTACTTTTGTTGTTTATCCTTGTTTACCCATGACCCAATTCATAGAAATAAAGCGCGCTGAAGTCCATAACCTCAAAGGCGTAAGTGTTGATATTCCCCGTAACCAATTGGTCGTCATTACTGGCGTTTCAGGTTCGGGAAAATCTTCGCTCGCTTTCGATACTTTATTCGCTGAAGGACAGCGCCGTTACGTTGAGAGCCTTAGTTCTTATGCGCGACAATTCTTAGGTAAACTTGATAAACCCAAGGTAGAATCCATAAAAGGAATTCCCCCTGCCGTTGCAATCCAGCAAAAAGTAAGTAGCCGTAATCCGAGATCCACCGTTGGTACTACTACCGAGATTTATGATTACCTAAAACTACTTTTTGCGCGAATCGGCAAAACCTATTCCCCCGTTTCAGGAAATGAGGTAAAACGTCATCAAGTAGAAGATGTTGTGAATTTCCTGAACCAGCAAGAAGAGGGCCAACGCTTCATGATTATCGCTCCAGTGACCTACAGTGAACGCACGGCCCTTCAACATCTTAATATTTTATCTCAACAAGGCTTTGTTCGTATCGCTGTCAATGGGGCGATTGAACCTATAGCGGACGTCATTCAAGAAGGGGCTTATGATTCAGAAATCATACACCTAGTGGTAGACCGGGCGGTAGTCCGACACGACGATGAAGAAAACCTCCATCGACTGCAAGACTCGATCCAAACTGCGTTTTTTGAGGGTCGTGGAGAGTGTTGGATCGACTTAATAGATGGCAATCCCCCTGTAGTCTTCAACAATCTTTTTGAACTCGACGGCATGTCATTTACAGAGCCGTCGACCCATCTGTTTTCATTCAACAACCCCGTTGGTGCTTGCCCTACTTGTGAAGGGTTCGGTAGCATCATGGGAATTGACGAGGACCTGGTCATTCCAAATCCACATTTGAGTGTTTATGAAGGCGCTGTAGCCCCTTGGCATGGAGAGACCATGAAGCGCTGGAAGGAAAAATTTATCATAGGCGTTTCAGACCTTGGATTCCCTATTCATCGTCCCTACATCGACCTAAATGAGGACCAGAAAAAATTGCTTTGGGAGGGTTCCAAAGGTGTGAAAGGGCTAAATGACTTTTTCGCTCATCTCGAAAGCAAGAGTTACAAGATTCAGTTTAGGGTGATGCTGAGTCGATATAGAGGTCGCACCAAGTGTCCCACCTGTGCAGGTAAGCGACTGCGTCCCGATGCCAATTATGTCAAAATTGGCGCAACATCTATAGACCAACTCGTTGAAATGCCGCTAGGTGATTTGCAGGACTATTTCAACAATCTAACCCTTGATAAAAAGGATGCCGAGATCGCAAAAAGGCTTCTTATTGAAATAAATAGTAGAATAGGATTCTTAGTTGATGTAGGACTACCCTATCTAACTTTAAACCGCGTTTCAAGCACATTAAGTGGCGGCGAAAGCCAGCGCATACAACTGGCCACTTCTTTGGGAAGTTCACTGGTAGGTTCGCTTTATATCCTTGACGAACCAAGTATTGGATTGCACGCAAAAGATGCCGAACAACTCATCGAAGTAATTAAATCCCTGCGAGATAAAGGAAATACAGTCGTTGTCGTGGAACACGAAGAAGCATTTATGCATGCCGCCGATTACCTTATCGACATAGGTCCAGCTGCCGGAAATCTTGGCGGAGAAATTATTGCGGCCGGGAAATCCGAAGCGGTACTGAAAAGTCCAAATTCTTTAACCGCGAAATATCTGAATGGAACGCTATCTATACGTACTCCTGAACAGATCAGACAACCGTCTCGCTGGATTGAAATCAAAGGGGCACGTCATCACAATTTAAAAAATATCGACGTCCGCATTCCCTTAGGTGTGTTTTCTGTGGTAGCCGGAGTAAGCGGATCCGGAAAGAGTACCTTGATAAAGAAAATTCTATACCCTGCACTGAAAAAGCACTTTCAAGAAGTCAGTGAGCGTCCAGGGGTACATAAAGAATTGGTAGGAAATTTGAGCGATATCGATCATGTCGAAATGGTCGATCAAAATCCTATTGGAAAATCAAGCCGATCAAACCCTGTGACCTATCTAAAGGCATACGATGATATTCGAAATTTATATGCGGCCACTGAACTCGCTAAAATTCGCGGTTACAAACCAAAACATTTTAGCTTCAATACGGATGGGGGACGCTGCGATACTTGTCAAGGTGAAGGCGAAGTAACTATTGAGATGCAGTTCATGGCGGATGTTCACCTGCCCTGTGAAAGCTGCCTAGGAAAACGATTCAAGCCCGAGATTCTCGAAATCACCTACAAGGACAAAAACATTGCCGATATACTTCAAAGTACTATCGATGAGGCAATTGATTTCTTCAAGGAGCACAAACAAAACAAAATTGTCAAAAAGCTCCAGCCGTTGCAAGATGTAGGACTCGGCTATGCTCAAGTAGGACAAAGCAGCTCCACCCTTAGCGGCGGAGAGGCCCAGCGTGTTAAACTCGCCTACTTCCTTTCAAAAGGGGATAAAAGCGGCCACACCCTCTTCCTTTTTGACGAACCAACCACTGGGCTACATTTTGATGACATCAACAAGTTATTGAAGGCATTTGACGCCCTTGTTGATATGGGACACTCCGTCTTGGTCATAGAGCACGACCTTGATGTCATTGCGCGAGCCGACTATTTAATCGAGATTGGTCCCGAAGGAGGGGCGAATGGAGGTAAACTATTGTTCAGCGGCAAACCTGATGACATCACAAGTATTTCAAATAGCCCTACCGGAGAAGCACTAAAGTCTCAATCGAGACATTCAAAAAAATAACCTTGAGCGTATTTATACTTAATTAAAGATAACGAGACAAAAAGCAGTCTCAATCGAGGCATTTAATGACAATTAAATCTTATATTTGAGTCTACCTTATAGGTAGCTTAGGTTTATTGGTTTGGTGTACGGCTCGCTCTGCGAGCCGTACTTCTTTTACGCCTATCGGTTCGCCTTCCAATGGTACATCATCACTGCAGCTGCAACACTTACATTTAGACTATCGACACTCACGCCCTCCATTGGGATCACCGTGTTCGTATAGCGCTTATCTAGCCATTGAGAAGAGAGACCCCTTGCCTCCTCGCCTAGAACAATCGCGGATTTTTCAGCCCATTGTACATCAAACAAATTAATCGCATCGGTGTGCATGTGTGTGATGTAAGTATGAAAACTATTGTTCTTTAGTTGCAACTGAACTTCTTCATTTGTCATGACCAACAAAGGCAATTCAAATATGGCACCTGTGGCGTTTCGCATCACATTTGGTCCATAGGCATCCAGTGCACCATCGGCAACCACCACTGCGTCAACACCCGCCGCCACCGCTGTTCGAAGCAATGCTCCCACATTCCCTGGCTTTTCAACGCCCTCCACAATTAGGATGCAAGATGCTGATCCAAATATATTTTCGACTGTCTCCGGTGTGTATTGAGGCGTTTCAAACGTAGCCACAAAAGCTTCTGTTTTACTGCGATAGGCAATCTTATCAAAGACAACCTGATTAACCTCATATTGGTTTTGAAATTTTGTAGCCCACCCTGGCGTATCTACCCCTTGCATGCACCAGAGATCTACCGGTACCCAATTGGCCGAACAGGCCCGCTCAATTTCACGGGCACCCTCAACGATACACAAACCGTTTTGCTTTCGCAGACGTGCTTTCGTCAATAATTGAACGATCTCCTTTACTTTTGGATTCGAAGTACTGCTAATAAAAAGGCTCATACGCATGGGGAAAAAGAACAAACCAAAGAAAATCAATTTAGAGGACTTAGGCGGATTTGTTTTCAGCACAAATCCTGATTTCGAACCTCCTATTGACGAAATAGAGGAAAGTGCAGCTCCAGAAGACCAATTGCTTGAATGCCTTTTTGAGAAAAAAGGTCGTGGCGGTAAGCAAGTTGTGATCATTCGAGGCTATGAAGGCAGTGAGGATGCGCTCAAAGAACTTGGAAAAACACTCAAGCAACATTGTGGTGTTGGCGGCGCCGTAAAAGATGGAGAGATCTTACTTCAAGGTAATGTTCGCGATAAAGCCATGGAAAAACTTCAATCGCTAGGCTACAAAACAAAGCGAATTGGGGGTTAAACGGAGGAAATCGACGACTCGACACTAGTATTAAACACTCTAAATCAATCCTCCCCTAGAGATGAGCAGATTTGATCAAAAAAGTGTCTCAATTGAGACCTATGTATAAGAATGTACTCGTGTCAATACCGTTTTGATAACGCATCCTCGTACGCTCTTTCATATAGAGGAACGATCGCATCTACACAAAATTTTTGAGCACGGCCGTAAGCGTTCTTTTTAAACAACTTCAAAAGTTGTTCGTCACGCAATAGCGCTAAAGCATGATTTGCCATTGCGTCCGTATCTCCCACATCCGACAAGAATCCAGTCTCGCCATGGATATTTACCTCTGGTATACCACCGGCATTTGTCGATAAGACAGGGACATGAGCGGCCATCGCTTCTAGAGCCACCAGACCGAAACTCTCGCTTTCTGAGGTCAGCAAGAATAGATCACTCATGCACAACAACCGGCGAACTTCATTGGTTTTACCAAAAAACTTGACCTGCTCACTGATGCCTAAGGCACGTACTTGTTGCTCCGCACGTTCACGTTCTGGCCCATCACCAATCATCAAAAGCACGGCAGGTTCGTGTTTGAGAATCTTCGCAAATACTTCAATGATATCGGGGATGCGCTTCACCTTGCGCATGTTGGAAATGTGAGAAATAATCTTTTGCCCTTCCGGTGCGATTTGTGCGCGACGACAATTCATCTCGCCTTGGTATAATTTCAGGTCGATGAAGTTTGGAATGACCTGAATAGGCTTTTTGATATCAAAAGAATTCAGTGTGTCCTGACGCAAGCTTTCACTTACCGAGGTTACCACATCACTTTTATTGATACTAAAAGTAACTGCAGGTTTATAGGAAGGATTCTTACCTACAAGAGTGATGTCGGTGCCGTGGAGCGTAGTAATAACAGGGATGTATTTACCGTGCTCATCGAGCAGAATCTTCTTCGCCATGTACGCCGCATAGGCGTGCGGTATGGCATAATGGACATGAAGTATATCGAGGTCCTCGTTGATGACTGTATCTACCATCTTTGAACTCAGAGCCAATTCATAGGGCTGATATTCAAACAATGGATAATCGTGCACATTCACCTCGTGATAAAAGATGTTTTCCTCGAGAATGTCTAATCGGACGGGCTGACTGTATGTGATAAAATGTACTTCATGGCCTTTTTTTGCCATTTGAATACCCAATTCCGTTGCCACAACTCCGGAACCACCAAAGGTGGGATAACAGACCACTCCAATTTTCATTACTACAGGCAGGGTTATCTCAGGGCATCGTAGAGGTAACCCTGAATATTTGTTCGGACGTCTAAGGTACTTAGTTTCCAGTTCTCCCCATCAGGGAAGGTCCGATTACTTAAGAAAATGTAGAGTAAATTCTCTTTTGGATCCATCCACACCATGGTCCCCGTGAAACCGGTATGACCAAAACTAAGATCGGATGCGCAGGTACAGCTAGGCCCCGGACGATTCTCAGCCTGTGGCCGATCAAAGCCCAATCCACGGCGGTTGTCCAATTCACAAAATGCGCAACTTGAAAATTTCTCTATGGTGGATGTTTGGAAATATCGAGTGCCGCCATAGTACCCCCCATTCAAATACATTTGCATCATCTTGGCCAAGTCATTCGTGTTTGCAAACAGGCCTGCATGCCCTGCAACGCCACCTAACATCGAAGCGCCCATATCATGCACTCGACCGTGAACCGTGGAATGTCTCCAATAACCGTCCTGCTCTGTTGGAACAATTTCTTCCAGAGAAAAGCCCGCATCGAGAGGATTGTAGGTCAGTCGTTTTGCCCCCAGGGAAGTGTAGAATGTATTTTTTACCCATTGATCTAAGGGCTCATTAAATCGATCCTCCAACATTTCTTGGAAGAGGTAATAGCCGAGATCAGAATACCGGTACTCCGCTGCTTTCATTTCGCTCTTTGCGAGCATAGAGAACATGGTATCTCTTATTTCTGAACGCAAATACATGCCTTTTTGAATTTCCACATATCCCTCTTTCGGTTCATCCGTGTACCAGTACGCTTGTGTACTATCGTTCTTAATGGTCCGAGTGTAGTAAGGTATCCAGGCAGGCAAGCCACTTTGGTGTGCCAATACATCCTCAAAAACCAAAAACTCCTTCCCGGATCCATTTAAGCGCTCCGTGTGGTTCCCCAATGTGCTCTTTAACAAAAGTGGTTGCTTTTCGTACCACTTCATAAGTCCTGGTAGTGTCGCAGTAATCTTGGTCACTGAAGCGATATCATAGAGGTCCGTCCATTCCACCTTCGCCCCTCCGTAGGTGTGGTTACCAAAAGATTTTTGATACACGACTGTACCATTTCGCGCCACCAATACTTGGGCACCGGGAGTTGCCCCAGCTTGAATCGCGTATTGTACTGTAGAATCGATACGATTTAAAGGCCCCGCATCAAGGCCCACCTCAAAAGGGATACCGTACTTTAAACGTAGGAGTTCTTCCGATTTCTCGCCATCACCCGCCTTGCCCCATTGTCGCAAATCTACAGGCAACGAACCTTTAGTTTCTCGAGCACCGAACAAGAACTGCGGAGCTAAAAGCTGGGCATAGTCGTTGTTTTCATAGAGAATCAACACCCGAGTTTGCTCGTGCATTTCCGGATAAGTCAACATGCCATACGGATTGGCAAAATGAAGTATATAAACCGGCTTTCCTGTGGACTTGAGTCGGTTCAGCAAAGCAACCTCGTAGTCCTTGAGTTTATATCGTTGCCAAGGATTTTTGATATTCTGGTGAAACGATACGATGTATGTATCAAATGCAGCTAATTCGCGATCATCAAGATCAACTCCGCTGTGATGACGCATCTCCACGTAGCGATCGAGGTAGTCCTTTACCGTACGGGCCGATTCGAAATCGCCGATGGCGATGTGCAAAAAGTCTTGCTCAAGGTTTTTGATTGGAAACGAGGCCGAACCACTTTCCAATAAAGTTGCCGCTCTCCGTGTGATGTTAAAGTTTACGCGTTGATTTTCATACAATCGCTCAAAGTCACCGTGATCAGATTCCAATAGATCGGCGCTTCGATCGGCTTTGGCTTTTTTCCAATCGCTGTAGGCCATAGAGGCGGCCTTCGCTTCAAGAATACGGCGTACCCGAATCTTCAATTCTCGCCCGCTTATCGCATCGGTACTCGCCGCTTCTATAAATGCTTTTGTCGCTTTTGGAACATCCATAGGAAACAACAGAATATCGTTTCCTGCAGCAAAGGCTGCCAACTCAAGTTCTCCAGGAGGGGCAAACTCACTGACTCCTTTCATATTTAAGGCATCCGTAATAACCAATCCATTATACCCCCACTTGTTTCTTAAAATATCAGTAATCACCGTTCTCGAAAGACTTGTTGGCTTGCCCGTTGGCTCTAACGATGGGATATTCAAATGGGCAATCATAAGTGCCGCTACCCCTTGGTCAACAGCACCTTTGAAGGGAACCCACTCAACGGCTTCCAGTTCTTCGAGCGTGCGGTCTACTTTGGGCAAGGTTTTATGGCTATCCTGATGGGTATCTCCGTGACCGGGAAAATGCTTTCCACAGGCCAAGACTTTTTCATCTTGTATCCCACGAATTACAGAGCGTCCCATGGCATCCACTAGGGTGGCGTTTGAACCAAAAGAGCGGGCACCAATAATGGGATTGGCGGCATTCGTATTCACATCAAGTACAGGGGAGAAACTCATATGCACACCAACGGCGCTACACTCTCTAGCCATTGCTGCACCCAGATAATAAGCATCCTCCGTACCCCCAGCTGCACCAACAGTCAGAGAGGTCGGAAATTTATAGGTACTGTCTAGGCGCATCGCTTGACCCCATTCCGCATCTTGACCCACCAATAAAGGAACCTTCGCAGCACCCTGCAATCGATCCAGTAATTTCTTTTGGCGCTCAGGCCCTCCTTGCATAACGATTACACCACCTATGTGATAATCGCTCACGAGCTTTTCCAACTCCGCAAAGTGTGCTTCGTCTTTATTGCTGTAAGCTGCGACCATGAATAATTGGCCGACCATTTCTTCAAAGGTCATCGAATTGAGTACAGAGTCGACATTAAATGTCTGCGCACTTGCCTGATTATTAATTAGAAACACTACAGAAATCGCAGTGAAAATTGCTTTGAGATTGCGTGTGGACATAGGTCGATAAAGTGCCTAGGGGTTCTTACCTTTGAGTTGAGAAGTTAGAAAGATATGGGATTCTTCGAACGACGACAACCGCGCGGTTTTCAACACCACTCAAGATTTCACGACGAGCGTAAAGAACGTCTGAGAATTTTGGAGCGGAATGAGACTATCGATGAAATTCCTTTTCAAGATAAAAACAAATACCGCGACCGATTACGAGAGAATTGGGACCTTCGAAGAAAGCGCAGCGCAGGTGCTAGTGAAGGTTTTATTAAACGTATTCTCATCAGTTTTATCGCATTAGCAGTTTTGGCAGTAATTGCCGTTTACTATTTAGGATGAGTGCATTAATTGCTGTTTTACCGGATCACGTAGCCAACCAAATCGCTGCGGGAGAAGTTGTCCAACGTCCTGCCTCCGTGGTGAAGGAATTGTTGGAGAATAGCATTGATGCAGGTGCTACTAAAATTACTTTGCACCTCGACGGGGCAGGCCGCACAAGAATCGCTGTTTCGGACAACGGAAGCGGCATGGACAAGGAGAATGCAGAGCGATGCTTTCTAAGACACGCCACAAGTAAAATCAAATCTGCAGAAGACTTATTCAATCTGCATACAAGAGGCTTTCGTGGAGAGGCAATGGCATCAATTGCCGCTGTTTCACACATCACGCTCCGAACGAAAAGTGAAGACCTTACACTAGGCATTGAGCTTAAGCTTGAAGGAGGCAGTATACTCGGCAGAGCGCCTTATCCAATGGAAACGGGCACCTTTGTTGAGGTTAAAAACCTTTTCTACAATGTACCTGCGAGAAGGAAATTTTTAAAGAATGACCGAGTTGAACTTCGCCACTGCATCGACGAATTTCAACGAGTCGCTTTGGTCCATACCAACATAGAATGGGTCATGAAAAGTGACGGAAATACACTTTTCCATCTCAAACCGGAGGCGCTGCGCCGGAGAATCAACGCCATCTTCGGGCGTAAGTACGACGAGCGATTGGTGCCGATTGAAGAGGAAACGGATGTGGTTCGCGTCGTAGGATTCATTTTGAAGCCCGAGTTCGCCAAAAAGAAGCGCGGAGAGCAGTTTTTCTTTGTGAACGACCGATTTATTAAATCACCATACCTCCACAATGCACTTCGTGAGGCCTTTGAGGAAGTTCTTACGGCAGAGCATCATCCAGGCTATTTCCTCCATTTGACCGTAGATCCTCAAAGCTTGGATGTGAATATCCATCCAACCAAAACAGAGGTAAAGTTTGAGGATGAACGCACCATCTATGCTGTATTAAGAAGTGCTGCGCGCCACGCAATTGGTCAATTCAACGTAGCACCCGCAATAGACTTTGATTCAGAAATAAGTTTTAATGTGCCTCCTATGCCAAAAGGCACAGTACCGCAACAACCGAAAATCCAAGTAAACCCGCACTTTAACCCCTTTGAAACCACCAAGGCAAGCAAACCTATTTTTCGAAGCGATGATGAAAAATACAAACGGATTCAAGACGAGAAATACCTAAACGCTGCTCAGGCCTTTGATGCACCAGATTCACCAGAAGTTCAATGGAGTCTTGAAGACGCTTTACCATCTGAACCAGTGAGCGGGAAAATCATTAAATGGGGACGCTACGCCATCACAACCTTAGGTCAAAAAGCACTAGTAATTGATATACAGCGGGCACGCTTCAGAATACTCTATGATCAGATCTGGTCAAAACTTCAAGACACGACCATTCCGTCACAGCAAGTACTTTTTCCGAAGACCATAAGCCTGAGCCTCACAGAGAGTGCCTTATATCAAGAGCGTGAACAAGACTTTGCAATTGCAGGTTATGATTTAGTACCAACAAAGAATCCGGGTGTCTATGAAATTCAAGGCATCCCGATGTTCCTTGAAATGGACGCTGCGGTACCCTCGCTAGAGATGCTCTTTGAGCAGTATCAAGAGCTAGAAGAAGCAGAAGACCAAAAATTATTACGGAGTATGGCGCTTGCAATAGCGTCCTATGGTTCACGTTCTCAGATTCCCAAAACTGCGGAAGAACTGTATGTCTTGAGGGAACAATTACTGAGCAGCTCTAATCCGCAACACACTCCCAAAGGGAAGAAGATCATTACAGAGATCAACCCTGAGGATATTGAAAACAAACTATGATAGCACAACGCAGTTTTAGTCTAATGCCAACGGTAGTAAAGAACCTATTGATTATCAATGGCCTGATGTTCTTTGGCATGTACAGCATTGAAAGAACATTCGGAATCGACATTACCCGTTGGTTGGGTCTTTACTTCCCTCTTTCTGATTCATTCCTGCCGGTGCAATTGGTTTCACACATGTTTATGCATGGCAATTTTGGGCACATATTCTCAAACATGATCATGCTCTGGTTTTTGGGAAGTGCAATGGAGAATTATTGGGGACCCAAACGATTTTTAATCTACTACCTACTTACAGGTTTGGGGGCCAGTGCACTACAGATTGGTGTTAATTTCCTTGAATACATTCAGCTATCCGGCGCACTCGACGGTGCATCTATCGATCAGATTACACGCGATGGCGCAGACTTAATTCGCAGAAATTACAACTACACGAATGCAGATTGGGGCGCACTGAATCGCCTGTTGAATGTTCCAATGGTCGGAGCTTCAGGAGCCGTTTTCGGAGTACTACTGGCATTTGGAATGACCTTTCCAAATCAGGTCATATACCTCAACTTCTTCTTCCCCATAAAAGCAAAGTATTTTGTTATCGGATATGGATTGTTGGAACTCTATAATGGAGTTGCAATTAGCAATAGCGGTGTAGCCCATTTTGCGCATTTAGGAGGTATGCTTTTTGGATACCTACTCATTCGCAAATGGAAACGAGAAATGTATCTTTAAGATCCATTAAATAAGCATGAGCGATTTTTTCAATAAGGTTAAGCAAGACGCATTCCAAGGAGATTACCTGGTTCGCTTATTGTACCTCAACATAGGAGTCTTTGTGCTATACAGCATCTCAAACGCTGTAATCACCTTGTTCACCGGACAATTGGGACTTATTCCTCGATTGGCAGATAATCTTCTTGCATTGCCTTCCGATCCTTTCAAACTTATTGTTCGACCGTGGACGCTTCTCACCTACATGTTTACACATTTCAGTTTTCGTCATATTCTGTTTAACATGATCATCCTCTACTTTTCCGGTAAGATGTTCATGGAATACCTTGGCGAAAAGCGCATGCTCGCGCTTTACATTTATGGTGGTCTTGGAGGTGGTCTATTGTACATCATTTTATACAACCTCAGCCCCATTCTTAGTTCGGGCTCTATGGTTGGCGCCAGCGCAGGAACGATAGCTGTATTGGTAGCTGGGGCGCTTTACCTCCCCAATATGCCGGTCCGATTATGGGGCATCTTTGAGATCAAATACTGGATGCTAGCTGCCGGTATCGTACTACTCGACATACTTAGCCTTACCGGGAGTAATGCAGGTGGACATATCGCCCATTTAGGTGGGGCCATTGTGGCTTTTTTCTTCATTCGTTCGATGCGCAATGGACACGAATGGAATGTGTACTTGTTCCAAATCATTGATGCCGTTCGAAACACCTTGTACAGCAGAAGTCGAAGGCGCAAGGGATTTCGATTTGGTGAGCGTAACTACACGAAATACGAAGAGGTTAAAAATTCCTCAGAGAACAATACCAACACTGAAAAAATGGATGCCATTCTCGATAAAATCAAAGAGAAAGGCTACGATAGCTTGACAAAGGAAGAAAAGGCTTACCTCTTTAAAATTTCTAAGGACTCGTGAAGAAACGGATTTGGCTCCTCAACGCCATCAATATAGTCCTGTTCTACCTTACCCTAGGCCTTGGATTGGGATCTTTAATTCCCGGCAATTGGCTTCCAGGAGTTGGCGTCTTCAGCATTTTATTCCCTTTATTGGTGTTTCCACACCTCCTTCTGTTTTTCATTTGGCTTAGACTTCAGCCGAAACGAGCAGTCAAAAACATTCTATCATTGTGCTTTCTGGCTTATCCCGTATTGGCGCAAGCTCCCTTAGGTAAAGGGCCTACAGATGATGAGGTTGAAGTCAAGGTGGCGAGTTACAATGTTAGAGCATTCTATCAATTTAATGGCGCTGCAAACGAAATCGGACAATGGACACAGAGCGAAGGAATTGACGTGCTGTGTGTTCAAGAAATGAGGAGAAGCGCAGTGGGTAATCTTTATCTTAATTACCCGAATCGCGTGTACGCACCAGCTAATAGATCCATTGGTACCGCAATCTATTCAAAATTCCCCATTATCAATAGCGGCGCCCTCTCCTTTGAACACCTTGAAGGAAGCCGATATGCTAGAGAAAGTGCTGGGTTTGCGGATATAATCTTTCCTTTTGATACCGTAAGAGTCATCAATGTTCATCTTACCTCGACCGGCGTCAAAAACATGGATATGGAAGTTGAGCCCACGCGTGAAGAATGGGTTGAAAAAAGTCGATTCGTCGCAAAGAAAATTGCCGGTTCAGATAAATCTCGTGCGATCCAAGGAAAGCACATCTTAGACTGGGTGAACGGGAGCCCACATCCCGTCATATTGACGGGCGACTTCAACAGCGTGCCCGGAGGGAATTTATATGCCCGATTGCTATGGCAATTGGATGATCCATACCTCACTAAGGGACATGGTGCGTGGGGCTCATATACCCCCCTCAGAGAAAAAGGCCTCCCCTTGCGCATTGACTGGACGTTGGTAGATGAAAATCTGCCCTGGAATGGTCAATATATCGACGACATCAGTTTCAGCGATCACAGACCTTTAATCACCACTTTCAGCGGATCAATCGCGCCTGCAGAAGATTAAGCGAGTTTAAGGCATTCGAATGAACGCCCTCAACATAGTTCGGGTAGACACGAAGTACCTCATCATAAAACAATGGTACACAGACTTGCTGTTCCATCAGCCACAAATCAGCCTTTCGCATTAACTCAGAACGAACTTCAATATTGGATTCTGAAATTATTTGTTCGTACAGCGCATCATATTCGCTGTTTTGATAACGGCTGTAATTGGGGCCATTAGGAGCCTTTAACGGGCCATAAAACAGCATCAAATAGTTCTCTGCATCGGGATAATCAGCAATCCAACTTGCTCTAAAAAAATCTAAACTACCTGAGCTTTTTTCGCTTCGTAGCGTAGCTGAAGGAACAACATTGACCTCAATTTTCCACCCGAGAGAAGCCAATTCTCCCTGAACGTATTCGCATAAATCGCGGTAGTTCGCTACTGTGACCAAAACCAACTCAGGCAATTCCATCGTAGCAAGTAATTGGCGTACAGAATCAGGATTATAGACCGCACCTACTGTAGGTTGATATTCCGGCAATCCAAATGGAATCACTCCTCCTGCGGCCGGAATCCCAACGCCATTGCGCAACTCGCGAATCATAGTCGCTCGGTCAATACCTGCATTAACGGCCCAACGAAGGGCCCGAGGCAATTCTTTCTCGGCGTTAAAAACCAAATATTCCGTGTTTAAAAACGGCGTTCTTTCCAGGGTATGATCCGCGCTGTACCGCTCTTGTAGAATACCCTCCTTGGTCAAAAGATCATCTTTAAAACTTGGATCGAGATTCGGTAAAAAATCAAAATTCCCATTTAAATACTCCAAAAAGGCACTTTGTTGATCGGGTAAAAAGGAAATACTGATACCGTCCAGATAAGGCAAAGAATTGCCCTCCTGGTCCTTACGCCAATAAGAAGGGTTTTTATGTAAAATGAGTTTTTCGCCGTAATGCCATTTATGAAAATTGAAGGGTCCGGTTCCAATTGGAGACGTGGCTAAATCGCTAACCCCTTCTGGGACCACACTGCAATAAGGCATGGCAAGCAATGATAATAATGAAGCATTAGGCTTCTCCAATTCAAGAATTACAGTCCCCGCATAAGTGGCATGAATATCACTTACTCCTTCCAACACCCAGGCTCCCGGAGAAGCTATGGCCGGATCGGTGAGGCGTAATAAGCTATACACCACATCTTCTGCTCGTACCCGCTGCCCATTGTGAAAGAAAGTTTCACGCAGCCTGAACTCATAAACTCGACCGTCATCCGTTACCGACCAATGATCCGCCAAAGCTGGTTCAATTTTATTGCTTTCGTTCAATACAACCAGCCCTTCGTACAATTGCTGAACTGCCCAAATGGTGCTCTTATCCTTAGCAAAAGCAGGATCTAAAGTTGGAATACCTGCGGGCTCATTATAACGAAAAACGTTCATCGAGGACTGTTCTTTTGGAGAACATCCAATGAGTAAAGAGAGTATAAGGCATACAAAAAAGCCCCCTAGGAAGGAGGCTTTTCGTATTACTATGGCTGTATTAAGCATCAATATTTGCATATTTCGCATTACGCTCAATGAAGTCTCGACGTGGTGGCACATCGTCGCCCATAAGCATTGAGAATACTCGGTCGGCCTCAGCACTGTCGTCGATGGTTACTTGTTTCAAAATGCGCTCATCAGGATTCATTGTCGTATCCCAAAGTTGCTCCGCATTCATCTCACCAAGCCCCTTGTATCGCTGAATACCTACACCTGCTCCGCCGTCGCCACCAAATTCTGCAGCAATTTGGTCGCGTTGCTTGTCGTCCCATGCATAGGCCTGTTTCGAACCTTTTTTCACAAGGTACAACGGCGGTGTTGCGATGTATACATAACCCAACTCAACCAACTCGCGCATATAGCGGAAGAAGAACGTCAAAATCAAGGTAGAAATGTGGCTACCATCCACATCCGCATCCGTCATAATCACAATCTTGTGGTAACGGAGTTTAGCAATGTTTAGCGCCTTACTATCTTCTTCAGTACCTACACTGACCCCAAGGGCCGTATACATGTTCTTGATTTCTTCGTTTTCAAAAACCTTATGCGATATGGCCTTTTCAACGTTCAAAATTTTACCACGTAAAGGAAGAATGGCTTGGAAATTTCTATCACGACCTTGTTTCGCGGTACCACCCGCAGAATCTCCCTCCACAAGGAAGATCTCGCATATTTGTGGATCCGTTTCTGAACAATCGCTCAACTTACCGGGAAGCCCCATGGAAGACATGGTTCCTTTGCGCTGCACCATTTCGCGTGCTTTCTTCGCTGCGACACGTGCTTTTGCAGCAAGCAAAACCTTCTGAACGATAACCTTTGCCTCATTAGGGTGTTCTTCCAAGAAATTGGTCAGCATCTCACCTACGAGTTTATCTACCGCACCAGCAACATCCTTGTTCCCGAGTTTGGTTTTCGTCTGACCTTCGAACTGAGGCTCCATCACCTTTACGGAAATCACCGCTGTCAATCCTTCGCGGAAATCATCTCCTGCAATCTCAACCTTTTCCTTTGCAAGAATTCCGCTATCGTCGGCGTATTTTTTCAAAGTACGCGTCAAGGCACGACGGAACCCCGCCAAATGCGTTCCACCTTCGTGCGTATTGATGTTATTAACGTAGGAATGAATATTCTCATTGTACGAGGTATTGTAGTGCATGGCTACCTCAACAGGGATGCCATCACGCTCACCTTCCATGCACATAACCTCCGGCATGATCACCTCACGGTTACTGTCGATGTACTTAACGAAACCGGCGAGTCCATCTTCACTGAAAAAGCGTTGCCCTAATGGCTCTCCTTTTTCATCCAGTTCGCGTAAATCCTTTAGCGTAATGCTGATGCCTTTGTTCAAGAACGCGAGCTCGCGCATACGCTTGGCCAGAATCTCATATTGGTATTCTGTTTCCTCAAAAATCTCATGATCCGGTTTGAAGGTCACAATAGTTCCTCTGTAATCCGTTGTACCGATTTCACGCGTTGGATACTTCGCAACACCTCTTGAGAATTCTACTTCATGTTTTTTACCATTGCGATGGACTTCAGCATGCAGCATTACAGACAATGCATTCACACAGCTGACCCCAACACCGTGAAGACCCCCAGAAACTTTGTAAGAATCCTTATCGAACTTACCCCCAGCATGAAGAACTGTCATAACAACTTCCAATGTGGAACGACCGTCTTTTGGGTGCATATCTGTTGGGATACCACGTCCATCATCCTTAACGGTGATGCTGTTATCCTCGTTTATCGTAACATAGATATCCTTCGCATGACCAGCCAACGCTTCGTCAATTGAGTTATCTACTACCTCATATACTAAGTGGTGTAATCCCTTTATTCCTATGTCCCCGATGTACATCGCAGGACGCTTGCGAACGGCCTCTAGTCCTTCAAGGATTTGAATGGAACCACCGTCGTAATTCTTCTCTTGTTCACTCATAAATATCAGTGCAATAAGTTGGCTTAATGCTATCTTAACAAAGATAACTTTTAGGCGCCCAAAAAGCGACAAAAGGGGTCTTATCCCCCCTTGCAGTTACCAACAACTTTATCAACATTTTCGGTATTTCCGAAAGATTTGAAGCGCTTAGAATTGGTAGTTCAGAACGAACAGTCCGCGGGTTCTTCTCACCTCATAGCCACTCCACATCTGGTAGCGCTGATTGAGTAGATTATACCCCCTTAAAGACACCGATAAATTTGCATTAATCGTGTATCCTAAGTCAACCGAAAGATCCAGGTAATCCTCCAATTGATATTGGCCCGATTCGACTGTCCCATTGTATCGACCGCCCACGTATTTGAGATTTGAAACCAGATGCAAATCACCTTGATCAACACGTAAAAGCCCACCAATAATCCGTCCCTCCGCTCCTAGGAAGTCGTCTTGTCCTGAATAACTATTGAGTTGCAGGTATGCGCTAGCAGTAATGGCATTCATAGGTAGATTAAGTTCTGCGCGTACTGAACTGCGAACATAATCTGCATACCCTACCCTCAGTGCTGCAATTGCATCGCCGCCAATGAGCATGGTTGACCCTGTGCTATCACGTTCAAACTGAACGTCGTTATTCACAAATCCTAGAGAAGCTTCTACACGGTACTGCAGCTTTCCTGCTAAAGCGCCTTGCATACCGACATATCCTCTATTTTCACCACTTAAGGCCAAGAATTGGCTGCCACTGATGACCGGCACATCAAACAACAGGTCACTCAAGGTATGTTGTTTCGCTTTTCCATCCCAACCGCCATATACGGCTAACGTGCGCTTTAAGATTTCGGCTTGTAAGTTGATATTCGGGAACACGTAGTAGGATCCTTGGGCACTATCCCCTTGCGAAACTGTTCCTGCCACGGATAAACCAAACTCATAGTTCAATACTCCATTCTTACCTCTGGTATGAGGACTGAAAGTAAAATGATGGTATTGCGAAGCAGAATCTGCATAGGATTTAAACTGTCCAAACTGATATCCGAAATCAACATCTATCTGAGCATCATCGGCATATACCTCAATTCGATGTGCTGTTTTTGCGAGATGTTCACTTGCACCAATTCCTGCATTAACGAACTGATAAGACAAACCACCATTTCTATACGCCGCAGGGACCTTTGATGTGGGATTTGACGTTCTAAGCCATTGCTGGCTTGCTCCGGCACGTAAGTTCCATACGTGCGGTGTTGGCGATAAGAACCAGGCAGCGGTGTCTTGAATTCCGTATAAACTGGCATAATTCCCATCTAAAACAAGTTGGGTTTTAAAATTGAAGTTTTTCGTTGCACGCTGAAAATCTGTGAGTACCGAATTTTCATAAGAAGGCTGCAAAGCGTAGGCAGAATTTAACACACCCGAACGCGCACCCTCATGGTGAACTTTAACACCCCAAACATTTTTTCGAGATCGTGGTGAACTGAAAACTACATCAGCAAATGAGCTGCTGTATAGACCTCCTCCAACACTTACTTTTTGGGTAGGCAGCTTTGGCAATTGGACCCTCCCTAAGCGAATTGCAGGTATGGGTTCAGGTTGAAAGTCTATGGTCATGCCTTTGGGGCTTATGCGAACGCTTACCGGAATTTTTTGTGAAGTCGTATCAGAAAACGAGGGTTGCTCAGAGATCTTGTGCGCAGCGCGAACTTGCGCCTGGTACTCTTCCACTACTCGGATTTCAACACTTTTAACGTCGTCTCCTGTTCCGTTCTCCTCTTGGCTAAAAGCAGTGAGAGGAAGAACCAATAGGGCAGTATATAATAACTTTTTCATTGTGTACGATGGCTTAGCTTATTCCTCAATCTCTTCCAACTCCTCCTCAAGACGAGTCGATTCAACATCTAGGGTATCTATAATTAATTCTTGTGCAGCTTCTTTTTCACGAAGCATGGCCAATTCTGATTTAAACGCTTGGGCTTGTGAAGCGATATCACCATAATCGGCATTCTCGATGATGAAGTCCAATGTGTAATTTGCCTGGAAGTCGTCCTTAACACCGGCGTAATTTTTTGCCATCAACAACAAAGATTTCCAGCGCCATTGTGGATAGGTCGGTAGGTTATCAATCATCCAGAAAATCCGCTCGTTTGAGGCTTCGAATTTTCCTTGACGGAATTCGAACGAAGCCAAGTGATAGTTCGCCTCAGCCTGGGCCTCTCCGCGAACTTCCTCGGCAACTTGGGTGTAGTACATTTTCGCATCCGCACTATCCTTCATGGATAAAGCGCCCCTAGCGGCATTGAGCAATGCTTCTGAGCGCCATTCCGTTGGGAGGCTCTCGTCTTGCAGCAGACTTTCCGCGTATTGGAACGTCGTCGGAATATCATCCAGCGCTTTGGCACAACGCATTAAGCCCAATCGGGCACGACGGCCTTCATCAGCATTGCCAACTAAACCAACAACTTGCTGGAAATAATAGAAGGCCTTATCATAGTTCTGCTCCGCGTAATAGATGCTGGCCAAACGTTCCACAACTTGTTTTCTAAAGCTGAGCTCACCAGATGAAGCAACAAATTCATACGCATCTTTTGCAATGGCATCATCGCCTTTACTAAAAGCACAATCCGCCATGTAGTAGTTTGCTGGAACTCTGAATATCCCATCTGGGAACTTGATTAAATATTCTTGCATTCCTTTTATTGCCCCTTCACAATCTCCCAAACTGTAGCGGTCGTAAGCGCCGTTATAGAGGGTGGAATCCAAAGCACCCTGCTCAATATTCGCGCCTGCAATGGTCTGGACCCAGTCAACGTAATCCGAAAGTCGATCCATTTCGGAATATTGAATTTTTACCAGGCCTAATGCCTCTTGACTTTCAGATGTATTTGGATATTCTTCCACTACAGATTTGAACGATGCCAAGGCTTTTTCCCCATTGTTCTGAGTACGATAGATCAATCCCAAAGCAATCTTTGCATTCTTTATAAATCGTGACTTTGGATAGTCGTCGATAAATGATGTGAAGACCTTTTCGGCTTTACCGTTTTCCCCCAATTTCATGTAGGTCTCACCAAGTTCGAAATAAGCATCCGTGGCATAGACTGAATTTGGAAACTCTTTTACCAATGCCTCTAAAGCCTTCGCTTTCCAATCTTGATTGTCTACTAAGCCGTAGCACAATGCACGCTGGAAATACGCATAATCCGCATCGGGCATTACATGACTCAGGTATGCGTTGTAGTATTTGATCGCATTATTGTATTGCCCCGTCATGAAGTACGAATCGGCCAATCGCAATTCTGCATCTATGAACAATCGGCTACCATCACGAGCACGGGTTAAAAACAGCCTATATGTTGTAGCTGCATTGGTGTAATCTTCCTTACTAAAATACGTATAGGCCTTGTTGTACAGACTGCGTTTGTATTCACTCAGCATCGCTGAGCCAGGCGTTTCCTCAAAAGCATCTAACTCTTTTAAGGCCAGATTGTAATCCTTATGGCGGTAATGAATCTCTGCCAGCCAGTAATGCGCTAAAGCGGTGTAAACATTGTTGATAGGATACTCTAAACTCTTCTCGAATAAGCTTTGAGCAGCAGGATATTGAATGGCATTAAAGTGCTGCACCCCTCTAAAGTAGGCTACCTTTTGGTATGCACCTTGCATGGTTGGCTGTTCCAAACCTGCAGCACTAATGGCCTTCAACGCACGTTCGTAATCTTTTGAATTCAGATAGAGACTTGCCAAATACTCATTGGCTTCTGCCCGGTATTTACTCGTTGGGTACTTTTTCAAGAACGATTGAAAAATATCCAAGGGCTGCTCAAAAGGTGTACTGCTGTCATAGGCGAGCTTGGCATAGTTGAAATAAGCATCCTCGCGAATCGATTCATTGGAACCACTCTCACTCGCAGTAAAGAAGGCCGTTTGCGCCTCAGTTTTTTTATCGATTTTCAAGTAACAATCCGCCAAGTGGTAGTAGGCGCTTTGGCCCAAATCATCTCCTCGACCGTGGATTTTATTGAAGGCCTGAATGGCTTCTTCATAACGTCCAGTCTTGTAGAGCACAAAACCCAACTTATAATGATCTTCTTGATTGAGCTTTCCACCCAAGCTTTGGTGCTTTTCAAGATAGTTGGCCGATTCCTTCCAATTTTTCTTTTGATAATATCCTTCACCAATCAATTTCGCAACCTCCGCTGCTCTACTCTCAACGGCTTGCGCCAAGAGTGATTCACCGACGCGTAAAAGCTCATCGATATCACCGGTCTTGTAGTAAATCTGAGATAAGTAATAGGGAACCACGCCTCCAAACTTCTCATCGCCAACCAATTCCTTGAATTGGGCAACAGCCGTGGAGTATTGCTCGGCCTCATAAGCAATGTGGCCGTAGTAGTATTTGTGATGGTTTTGATATTCCCCTTTGTAGGATGTCCCCTGAAAAAACAAATTCCTCGCCTGCTCTACCTCGTTGGCCATCATGTAGCTGTAGGCCAGCTTGAAATAATATTCGCTTTTGAAGGATGACGGGACATCCTGAGCATCAATGGCACTCAGCCATTGCACCACTTTTTTATAGCGACGATTGTTGAAGTAGTAGTTTGCGGCACTGACGTGTGCTTCTTGCCATCTGGGGCTTAACGGATAGGTTTCTGCGAAGTAGGTCAAGAAGTATTCGCTATTCTCATTCATCAAATAGAGCGCACACATAGCACGGTAATAGCTACTCTCCTCTTTGAAAAAACTCTGCAATGGCAGGTCCGATTCGAGCAACTCATCGAATCCAACACGAGCAGCAGCATATAATCCCTCATCAAAAAGGGCGACGCTTTCATTGAACGTTGCCTCATGACCGTGCTCTAATGCCGACTCTTGAGCATTGGCGGTGGTCATAAATGCAACTGAAATAAGCAATAAGAAGAATGTTCTCATCAATCTTGGGTTTATCCTTAAAAATAGCTTGAGTTCTACGGCTACATGGCGCCAAAAAGGAGCAATTCAATGGAGTTATTCACATCTTAGACAACGCTGAAGTAAGGAGTTTTGGTATTTGTTCTACATTTGAATGCAGCAATAGCTATCGAACTTTTTTATTTCCAGTATGGCCCTAGTATCCCTTAATAAAGCTTCTGTTTTCCATGGCAAGCACTTGGTTCTTAGCAATGTAAACTTTGAGATCAATGAAGGTGAATTTGTATATCTCATTGGTCAGACCGGCTCTGGAAAAAGTTCACTCTTGAAGACGCTCTATGGAGATCTGTCGCTACAGGTAGGAGAAGGAAAAGTTGGCACCCATCAACTCATCGGTTTGAAGGATAAAGACATTCCAGGACTTAGGCGTGAATTGGGCATCGTGTTTCAAGACTTTCAGCTACTCACGGACCGAACCGTGGAAGCGAATTTAGACTTCGTACTCAGAGCCACGGGATGGAAAGACAAAGAAGAACGCACCAAGCGAATTACAGAGGTCTTATCTTGGGTTGGAATGCAAAACAAAAAGCACAAGAACCCATTTGAAATATCTGGAGGTGAGCAACAGCGTGTGGCCATTGCCAGAGCCCTACTAAACGACCCGAAGATCATTCTCGCGGATGAACCAACAGGCAACCTCGATCCACGTACTTCGGAAGAAATCATGGCCTTACTTCTTCGATTAACCGAAGAAAACAAAGCTGTGATTATGGCAACGCATGATTATCAAATGATTCATAAATACAGTGCCCGAACACTTAAAGTGGCTGAGGGAACCGTCAGCGACAACAAGGGGCAAGCGCTTTAAAAAACAGAGGTGAACGAGCCATTACACATTAGTATTTGTATTGCAAGCTATGGCAATGATGTTTCGTTGCTTCTCGCCAATCTACATGCGCAAATCGAAAACATAGAATCCGCAATCTTTGATATTCACGTTTCAGATCAATTCGCACAAGCACATCCAAATGCGACGAATTGGCAACAATTGCCTAACACTCACTACCACCATAATACACACAACAGAGGGCGTGCTGCCAACCGAAATTTTTTAGGTGCGATTGCAGATGGAACTCAGCTACTCTTCCTTGATGCGGATGCACTACCCGTGCGGTCGGATTTCTTAATCCAATACATTGAAGCTGCTTCAGAAAATTCCGTTATCGTTGGGGGCACCGCCTATGAACGCACATCCGAGCCACATCTACTCAGACAAATGGTGGGTAGAAAGAAAGAGCAGGTTCCGGCGCACAAACGCAATAGCCGTCCCTACAGCAGTTTCACCGCTTTTAATGCATTGATTCCAAGTGCAGTTTTTGCACGAATCCCCTTTGACGAGAATTTAAAGGAATACGGGCATGAAGACACCCTCTTTGGCCTCGAACTACGCCACCATGTAATCCCCATCCGGCACATCGATAATCCAGCCTTTCACTTAGGCCTGGACGAAAATCTGGAGTTCATGAAAAAAACACGCCAGGCGGTAGACACCCTAGCTTCTTTGATTGAACAAGGGAAAATAGACGAGGAGGTTCGATTATTCGAGGTCTATATGAAATGGTCAAAGCTCGGTGGACATATCGTATTGAGAAGCCTCTATGGTTTAATTGGCCAGGCACTTTTCGAAAACTTAAGTTCAGGCCGCGGAAATGTTCTTCTCTTCGATCTTTACAAGCTACTCAGGCTCAGCCATCAAAAGCCTAAAGTTGGTCGTAAAATGCCTTAAGAGAAGTGCATTCATTCTCCCAATTCAATTCGGCCGCAGCATGCTCCAATGCTGTTTTGTAATCCATCTTTGACCTACCAACGCGTTCTATTGCAGCGCTCAGTGCTTCTATATCGGTAGGTTCGACACATTCTCCAATATTATAATCGGTCACAATGCGCTTTACCTCGACCAAAGGTGAAACCACCACGGGGGTTTGGCATTGTATGTAGTCAAAGAGTTTGTTAGGAAGACTGTATCTATAATTGATATTCGTGTCCTTATCCAAGCTCAGCCCGACATCTGCCGCCGCGGTGTATTGCAATAGTTGCTCGTAAGGTAATCGGTCAACAAAACGAACCTTTTCTTGAAGATTCCTTGACTTCACATCCAGTTTTAGTTTTGGAATAGCATCACCCGAACCGACCAGCAGAAGCATCCAATGATTAGGCAAAAGGGAAATGGCTTCCACAGCCTCCTCCAGGCCGCGATCGACATTCATGCCTGAGCCTTGATTAATTGCGATTTTTTTATCCTCTGGCAATCCCAACTCCGCTCTGCTCTTTATTTCAAAAGATTTCGGTTTAGGACTGATGTTCCTAAATACACGAGGACGCATTCCGTAATCGGCCTCGTAGAGTCCAGCAATACTCTCGTTCACGGTCCACACATGATTCAATCTAGGAAAAATACTTCGCTCCAATCGCTGCCATACTTTCTTCGCCCATCGCCCTTCTAACTCGGGAACACCACAAAAATATTCATGGGTATCGTAAACGAGCTTTGATTTGAATAGTCTGGAAACAAGATAGTTGGGCAAAATTGTATCCAAATCGTTCGAGAGCAGGTGCGTTGATCGATTGGTCAATAAAAAGAAGAACAATCGAATTTGAAATTCTGCATAAAACAAGGCGCCCTTTGTGAAAAACAAAGACATCCTGTGCGTTTTGTACGAACGGTCCAAGGGAAGGCTATTGGACAATTCACGCCCTACCCATAGTACATCATACCCCAAATCTATGAGCAACATGGCCACCTTGTGAACACGATTGTCTGTGGCTATATCGTTTGTTGTGGAAATGGTTATGCTTCTATTCATTGTGCTAATAAATGCCGGGGTAAAGGTAGCGAACGCTAAATTTGCAAACGCAGTATAGAAGGCACATGATAAAATCGGATTTTGAATACGACTTACCGGATCACAGAATTGCGACACATCCACTGAAAGAGCGGGATGCTAGTAAACTTTTGCAATTCAAGAAAGGTAAAATCTCCGATCATCAATTCCTTGACCTACCCGAATTACTCCCCACAAACAGTCAGTTAATCTTTAACAATACGCGCGTGGTTCGTGCTCGGCTTCACTTCACCAAAACCGAGGGGGCAAAACCGATTGAGATTTTTTGTCTTGGACCGCACAAACAAAGTGTTGAAGAGGCGATGAACAGCACGAGCAATGTAAAGTTTGAATGCTTGGTAGGCAATTTAAAGCGATGGAAAGACCACCCTCTTGAACTAGAACTTGAGGAAAATACGCTATTAAAGGCGACTAAAATAGAGCGTGATGGGGCGTATTGGGTCATCGAATTCTCCTGGAACAGCGCATCAACGTTTGCCCAAATTTTAGAGCTTGCCGGAAAGATTCCGCTCCCGCCCTATATGAACAGGGATGCTGAAGAAGAAGACACAGAGCGCTATCAAACGGTTTATGCCAATAACAATGGTTCCGTCGCCGCACCTACGGCGGGCTTGCATTTTACGGACCGGGTTTTCAACGAACTTCAATCGCGCAATCAAAAGCTATTAGAACTTACTTTACATGTAGGAGCAGGTACTTTTAAGCCGCTCGGAGATGGAGATATCCACGACCATCAAATGCATGCAGAAGAGATCATAATTTCAAGGAATTGGCTAGAAGGATACCTCAAACATCAAGGGCCAAAGTTCGCCGTTGGAACGACAAGTCTAAGAACCTTGGAAAGCTGCCATTGGATGGGATCGAAAATACTATCAGGTGGTTCGCTTGAACCGTTGCAGCAATTTGATGCGTACCAATTATCTCAAGAATACAGCGCTGAATCTGCATTCACCGCTTTACTCGAATACCTTCAAGCCAAAGGCATTCAATCCATTGCTGCCCATACGCAATTGATGATAAAACCAGGCTATACCTTTAAAACCGTACAAGGCATTATAACGAATTTTCATCAACCGGGTTCGACACTCTTACTCTTGGTCTGCGCAGGCGTTGGTAGTGCTTGGAAAAAAATTTACAATCATGCCTTAGAAAGCGATTATCGCTTTCTGAGCTATGGCGATTCATCATTGTTATATTTTGAAGATATAAACAACGCGAAGGGCTAGGCATTCTTCGTTAAGAAGGCATGCCTAAATCCATTCTCCTTTCCGTACATCTTTTGTGCTTTCCTTTGCTTGCCTCGGGTCAAGCAATAATTAGCTATAACGTAGAAAATCTCTTTGACACCATCAACGATAGGAACTATCACGATGAAGCGTTTTTACCGAACGGAAAATATGAATTCAACGCTGTTCGGTATTGGCTTAAAATTCGCCAAACGGCCAGAGCACTTCGACTTTCAATCCAAGCCTCCCCAACACCTCCACAGATCATTGCACTCATGGAAGTTGAAAATCAAGGAGTACTTTTCGACCTGGCACGTAGCCCTGCGCTACGCGACTTAGGCCCATGGCATCCTATTTTATTCGACAGTCCCGATTATCGAGGAATTGATTGCGCAGCCTTAATCCATAGCAACACAAGAATTCTAAACGCTGAACCCATTCGGTATGCAACCGATTATTTCAAAACGCGTGATGCACTTTTTATCCGATTTCGAACCCCAGATTCCACTACGGCTCAAATAATTGTGGTTCACCTGCCCTCCAAACGTGGCGGACCAAAGACTTCGGAGATTAAAAGAAAAATAGCACTCGAAGCAATTACCCATGCCTTGGACTCTGTTACCACGCCGACCCTTCTCTGTGGCGATTTCAATACATCACCCAAACCTGAATTGCGGAAATACCTGAATGAAAGAGGCTTTGAACTTGTTCCTTTTCGAAGCACTCCCCTAGGCACTTATAAATTCAAAGGAAGGTGGAGTTTGCTTGATTGGGGCGTTATAAAAAATGGACGTGCATTCGCCGAAATCCTTGAAATCCCCGAACTTATGAAAGATGATCTGAAATGGGGAGGAACAAAGCCCAAACGCTCTTGGTCGGGCACCTTTTTTACCTACGGATACTCGGACCACCTGCCCGTTTACTATTTAATGAGTGGATATTGATGTTTTTTCGATATTTTCGTAATTCAAATATTCTTGAAATGAAAAAAATAATAGCACTTGGCGCTTTCGTAGGCGCATTATTTATGACCTCTTGTGAGCCAAACGGCCCAGCAGAGGAGCCCGCCACTTACCCTGGTGACTCATTGACCGTGAGTAACGCTGCACGCCCGCTTGTGATTGAGACCACAGGTGCATGGTGTCAGTACTGTCCTAACGGCGCTGAGATTATGACTATTCTAGACGGTGTACTTGGAGATAGCGTTGTATTGATTGCAAACCACGTAGGTGATTGGTTCTCTACGGACAATGCGGCTTCTTCTAAGTTTGACGATAACTTCCCGACTTCAGGGGTTCCTAATTTCTACGTGAATAATACTGATGTAGGTCAGAGCCCAGCTGCTGCTGCCGCTGCTGCAACACTTGCTGATGTTGCCTTCGGAGTGGAAGCTGATGTTATGAACGACGGAACCAAACTCGTTGTTTATCCACGCGTTAAAGCGTTAGAAACTAATGTAGACAACGTTTACATGATTCAATCGTACTTGCTTCTTAACGGTGTTATTGCGAAAGATTACGGCAATGGTGTTGATTTGAACCAAGTAAGCTCATTGCCAAAGGTAAGTACCGGTTCAGGGGCTACCCCGACTACATGGGCACAAGATGCAGCATTGGTTAATGGTACACCTTTAATTACATCGGGCACAAAATACACGCACGACGAGGTATTGTATCGTCACGCTACAGCCGCTGTTATTGGCTGGACTGAGAGTGACGACGCTGCAACCGCCGATACAAGTATGGTTTCATTGGGACCTTGGGGTATGAACCTAGGAGATTTGAACCCGTTAGGCAATGCTTATGCTGCTGGTGATGTTTACGGTACACGTTACACGCCGATGCAATTCCACATTGCGCTGCCAACACTTCCTTTCGATGCAGACTTGAGTGTTGCAACGATTGTATGGCAATTGCGTCAAGACGGTTCAGGTGCATACGACTATGTAAATGGTGCAGTGACTCACGTTCACTAAGCCTACTCAAAATGCTTTAGCAAGCCCCGCAGGTAACTGCGGGGCTTTTTTTTATCTTTAAACTATGCCAATCCTCTTCTCCTTATTACTGACGTTTTGCCTTTGCTTGGAAAAAACCCAAAACGAGATACCTGAGAATGGAACCTATGTTTACGAGGTTGCCTTTGCGGAATGGGACGGGAAGACAATGGGCGACGAGATTATCGTTATTCTCAAAGACGGGTACATTACCCTCAAAGTACCTGAGAACAGTAATAGCCTTTGGATGGGAGCAATACCCGGTGATGTAATCGAAGAGGGCACCTTGCGAAAACATCAAAGCGCTCAATGGATCATCAGCAATGACGAGAAAGACATTTATCTCGAAGAGATCGGCGGGTGCACAGGAGGACCTACAATCATCAACTTCGAGAATAAAACCATCGAACTATGCTAACAAAAAAGCCCCGCTAAGAGCGGGGCTTTTTTGTTAGGGGACACCCCTTTTATTTTCTGCGCTGCGAGCGGCTTAAATTCTGCTGACGTTGCATTTCCTCCAAGCGAGCTTGGAACTTGCTTTGTTTCTTCTTTTTAGGCTGAGCGCGCTTTGCCTCAATCTTTGCAAGAATTGCTTCATCATCTACGCTCTTGCGAATTCCCCACTGCATACCGAAAGTTACAATGTTACTTAAGAAGTAGTAGTAGGTTAAGCCAGCAGGGTAACTGTTCAATACAAACATGAACATCAAAGGCATAACATACATGATGATTTGCATCTGCTTCATCTGTGCAGCATTACCCGTTGATGGAGACATTTGCTGATTCATTCTCGTGTAAAGAATGGTAGAACCCGTCATCAATAAAGTAAAGATTGAAATGTGGTTTCCGTAAAGCGAGCTTAGAATTGGAATATGTGCATCCCAAGAAATCAACGCATCATAAGTACTTAAATCGGTCGCCCACAAGAAACTTTCACCGCGCAACTCGATAGAAGCAGGAAAGAATCGGAACATGGCAAACAGAATAGGCATCTGTACAAGGACAGGAATACAACCTCCTAACGGGTTGGCACCAGCATCTCTATACAAGGCCATCGTTGCTTGTTGTTTACCAACAGGGTCTTTATCCCCAAACTTCTCTGTCAACTCATCCAGCTGAGGCTTCAAAACACGCATTTTTGCCATCGAACGGTAAGAGGCAAAGGTCAACGGAGACATCGCACCTTTAATAATGAGCACCATGATTAGGATGATCAATCCATAGCTCAAGCCGTATCCTTCCAACCAGTTAAAGATTGGCACTACAACCGCTCTACCAATGAGTCCGAAAATACCCCACCCAAAGTTGATGACTTTCTCGTAACCTTGATCGTAAGCCTTCAGCGTCTGGTAGTGGTTAGGCCCCAAATAGTAGGTGAATGGAAGCGCATAGGCGCCGTCCACGACTTGATTCAAACTTGCAGTAGAAGAGAACGTTTTTACTACGGATTCATCTTCGTCATCAGCATTTACAGTTGCAACATTTGCGGCTGCAAACCCTTGCTCTGGATGAACAATAAACGAGAAAAAATGCTGTTTTTGGGCAATCCAATCCACAGCTCCAATATCTTCCGCATCATCTCCTCCGCGGCCACTTAAATTATCTACATCACCATCTTCTTGTGCCCTGTAGGCGAAAGTGGAGTATATTCTTTCGTTACTAATGCCCTTTTCCGTGCGCATTGCAGTGCGTTCCCAAAACAATTCTGGTTTTCCTGCCGATGTTGCGGTACCGCTAACTAAGACCTTTACATCATACCCCTGCTCAGGGAGCGTAATGCTCACTTTGGTTGTGCCGTCCGAGAGAACTAGTGCATTCGAAGCACTACTTTCTATCATGAATTCCTTAGTCCCTAAGGCTTCATTTCCGGGCAAGCGCAAGTCCATCACTTGATTTCCATTCACCAGTTGAACTGGCAAAGAATCATACGTTTGATAGCCCTTGATTTCAGCGCTTACAAGACGTGCACCCAAAGTTGAATAGACCAACTTCAAGTTTTCATTCTCTATGGTAAGTTCTTCAGAAACGAAGGCATTGGAATCTACTGCGACCGCATCTAACTGCACCACTTCTTCATCCGAAGAAGCTGAGCTCCCCGCCTCCTCTAGTACTTCCTCATACATTTCTTGAGGAACAGGCTCAGGCATATTTTTACTCTGCCACCAGCCAAAACCGACCATGATGACAGCGATCAATACAAAACCTATAAGCTGATTGCGGTCAAAGCCGCTGTTCTGATTTTCCATGAATTATTTGTTTTGACGGTGCATATCCGCAGCATGAACAAAAGATACAAAAAGTGGGTGCGGATTGAGTACCGTGCTCTTGTACTCTGGGTGGTATTGTACCCCAATAAAGAATGGGTGATCCTTGATCTCTATAACTTCTACTAATCCACTCTCGGGATTGATACCTGTAGCCAACAGACCTGCATTGACCAAATCGTCTTTAAAGTCGTTGTTGTATTCATATCTATGACGATGACGCTCTGTAATATTGGCTTCACCATAGGCTTCAAAGGCTTTCGAACCCTCAATAAGCGCACATTTCTGAGCACCTAAACGCATCGTACCCCCCATATCTGTAATGTGCATTTGCTCATCCATCAAAGCAATTACTGGTTTGCTTGAATTTGGATTTACTTCTGTCGTGTTGGCATCCTCCCAACCCAAAACATTGCGCGCATATTCGATTACTGCAGCTTGCATGCCGTAGCAGATTCCGAAATATGGGATTTTGTTTTCTCGAGCATATTGAACCGTAGCAACTTTTCCTTCAAATCCGCGTTCACCGAAGCCCGGAGCTACTAGAATACCATCCAAACCTTGGCAGGTCTTTGCAGCATTTTTAGCGGTCAAATGTTCTGAATGAATCCAGCGGACCTTCACCTCTACTTCGTTTGCCGCACCCGCGTGAATAAAGGCCTCGGAAATTGATTTGTAGCTGTCCTTGAGCTCCACGTATTTCCCGATCAAACCAATCTCAACGGTACGCTTAGGAAACTTCAGTCGCGTCAAGAATTCGCGCCATTTGTCTAGGTTCGGTTGTGTTTTTGTAGGCAGGTCAAAATAGTTCAATACGACCTCATCCAACTTTTCGTTGAACATCAATAGCGGCACCTCATAAATGGTGCTCGCATCACGTGATTCGATGACATGATTAGGGCGAACATTGGTGAACAAGGCCAGTTTACGGCGGATGTCGTCATCCACTGCATGCTCTGAACGACACACCAATACATCTGGCTGCACCCCACTCTCTAATAATGTCTTCACGCTGTGTTGAGTAGGCTTGGTTTTCAACTCACCCGTCACCTTCAAGAAAGGAAGTAGCGTAAGGTGTACCACCATACAATCGCGCTCTAACTCCCATTTCAACTGGCGAACACTTTCGATATAAGGCAAGGCCTCAATATCTCCAACAGTTCCACCTATTTCGGTGATAATGATATCATAATCACCAGTTTCACCGAGAATCTTAACCCGATTTTTAATTTCATCCGTAATGTGAGGAATTACCTGAACGGTTTTTCCCAAATAATCTCCACGACGCTCCTTTTCAATAACACTCTGGTAAATTCTACCCGTAGTAACATTGTTTCCCTGTGAAGTAGGACGGTTCAAGAAACGCTCGTAATGACCAAGGTCAAGATCTGTTTCGGCACCATCTTCAGTTACATAACATTCTCCATGCTCATAAGGGTTTAAGGTACCTGGATCTACATTGATGTATGGATCAAGCTTTTGAATGGTCACACGATAGCCGCGTGCCTGCAAAAGTTTCGCTAAAGAAGCTGAAATAATTCCCTTACCTAACGAGGAGGTCACCCCACCGGTGACGAATATGTACTTTGTGGTTGCCATAGTTTCAATCAAAACAGGGCAAAAGTACCTCTTTTTATGGCCAATTAAAAGGCAAAACTTGCGCTAATCGTTGGCATTATCGGCAATTGATTTACACGCGCCGCCGCCACTCTATCGTAGTAGAAGATATTTGCTCTATTGTACATGTTAGTCGCGCCAATAACTACCTCAGCCTGACCTGTTTTCAGCATAGCCGTATACTTTAACGAAGCGTCGAGGCGGTGGTAGGTGGGCAACCTATTCCCATTTAAAGCGCCGTAAAGAACACTTGGATCACCATTGGCCGTGGTATAATCAAAGTTAATATCTGGATTGCCCAAGGGGTCCAAGAAGTCAATACCCGGATAATACCCCTGTGTCGGGGTGAATGGGAACCCCGTTCCAAGATTCCAACGAACACTGAATATCCAGTTTTCCTCCTTACCTAGTTTTGCATTTCCTACGAGGTTAATGTTGTGTCTACGGTCAAAATTTGGAGCGTAAACTTGAATTCCATCGTCGCGTTGAACCTTACTCCAGGCATATACTCCCCAGAAATAATAGCGTCCTTTTTCGTACTTGACTAACGCATCATAGCCATAAGCTAACCCTCGCTCTACAATAAAGTCTTTTCTTAAAATTTCAGGCTGATCACTATAAGAAGGAACATCTTCGTAAAGCTTGTTTCGATTGATGTTCGTTAACTGCGAAAAATCTTTGACGTAACTTTCTAAAGTCACATCCCAATGGTCGCCCAAATCGTATTCAAAACCAGCAACCCCATGAACCGCCTTCTGCAGTTTAGAAGTGATTGAGCGGTCTCTAAAATTTGAAGGCAAATCGGTGGCTCCGGAAAGAAAACCATAAAAGAGGTTCACAACATCCCGGTCACTATTCGCTGCGACAAGGTTTTGACTGTACTTACCACCAGAAGCTTTAAATCTAAAATCTTCCGTAATACTGTACTTCAAACCTAATCTAGGCTCGACACTTAATTCAGAAAGCGAACCATAATAATGGAATCGTATCCCTGGCTCGATAATCAATAAAGTACCCACTTTTCTATAGTTAAAAAACCCTCCTAACTCCGTTGTACTTTCCTGTTGATTTAGCCCTAGTCCTAATGAATTCGTATAGTTGAAATCCGTTGTGTATCCAATCAAATCAAGCCCATATTTGATCTCATCTGCCTTGCCTAAGAAGTAGGTGAAGTCAAGACCTCCATTGAATCCATTAATGGTTGAATTTCTTGGCTGGTCTGGATTTTCTGTACTGGCTATGTAATATTGGCTCTGTGCGAAATCGCCTTGAATCAAGGTAGCAGACGCTGGCGGAATAACCGTAAAATTTGCTCCATAACCCCAGCTGTTCCATTGAATTCCCTGTGCACTGTCAAGCATCACTGCGTCCGAGAAGTTGAATGCCTTAGCACTGAGCTTTGACCCCCCTTTACTCTGCGTAGTAAACTTCCCGTAAATATCATTAAATGTGAAGGGCAAACCCCCAAAACGCGTCTCAACATATGGATAGAAGATCGGCGCTGTTTGTCTAAGGTAGCTTGTCTTTCCACTTAAGAACAGGCTATTATTCGCCAATCCATTTTTATCTCTTTTGCCAAGTGGAGTTTCTATCAAAACCTTACTCATGTAGGTTGAAGAGTATACTTTACCCACCGTCTCGGACCGATTCCCATCTCGGGTGCGAATATCCATCACCGAACTGTTGCGCGAACCGTATTCTGCACCAAAACCCGCCGTATATACTTTAGCGCTTTGCAAAACATCGGTGTCAAAGACGGAGAAAAATCCAATACTGTGGAATGGATTATAAATAATCATTCCGTCAAGCAATACTAGATTTTGAATAGGCGCACCACCTCGGATGTACAATTGTCCTCCCTGATCACCCGTAGTGACCACTCCAGGTAAAACAGAAATTGCTTTCATTAGATCTGGATCTCCTCCAGCCGAGAACGTTTCTATCGACTTAGGATTTAGATTAACCACTGCAGTATTCACCTTCACCTTTTTTTCAGCCCGCTCTATATTTAGATTCACGGTTTGCAGTAATTCAGCACCCTCTTCCAAATAAACCTTGATCGTATTGGGCTTATTCTTGTACACACGAACAACTTCCACCGCAGTTTTGAATCCGAGGAACGTGATGCTCAATTCGACCTCACCAACGGGCAAATCTGCTATTTGAAAGTAACCATCCATATTGGTAATGGCTCCTTTGGACGAACCCTTGACGGCAACATTTACATAAGGGATGGCGGAACCATTGGACTTCTCATAAATAAAGCCTCGGACCATTTGCGGTTGCGCCCATGCGGCAAGCGCAGAAAACACAAAGAATAGGGGTAAAATTCTTTTCATAGGTAAGGTAAAGGTACGTCTTAGAGAATGCATTTAATGAGCCATTCTCTCAAATGTTCATACTCATTCGCACTGGAAGGAATGACCCCTTTGCACTTGCGGTCGAATATCAATAGCTCCTCAAGCATGCCATGTGCATGCCCTGACGAGTAATGGCGCGCGGCCTGCGAAAACTGCTTTAAAAAATAGGGATGCACTTTTAACGCACTAGCTATGGCTTTTTCTCCTTGGCCTTGCATGCTGTGATATTGGAGCAAATTATTGACAAAGTTGAAAAGAATCCCCGTGGTCATTTGAACGGGGTGTTCCTTTGGGTTCTTACTAAAATAGTGAACGATCTTAAACGCCTTCGCTATATTTCTTTCTGCTACAGCGGCTACCAATTCGAAATTGTTGTATTCCTTACTTATGCCAATGTGGCGTTCTATATCGTCTGCACTTAGATCTCTTCGATCTCCCATTGCGATATGAAGCTTATCAACCTCTTTGTACAACCTGCTTAAATCGGTCCCGACTTGCTCCGCCATGGCCGCTACCACTGCCTGATTCACCGAGAAGCCTTTTTTGACCAAGGCCTTTTCTAACCACGGCATTACCTGATAATCTCTTAGTGGGTCGCTTTCTAAAAAAACGGTTTTTGCCTTGATGGCTTTGCCTGCTTTTGAGCGCTTATCAAGCTTCTTATGCATGTATCCAAATGCCAATATAGTCGTAGGCTGTGGCTGCTCTAAATAGCTCGCTAAAAGTTCCCAATCCCCAGCTTTTAGGTGTTGTGCTTCCTTCACCACGACCACGATTCGGTCGCTCATCATCGGAAACCTTTTTGCTTCTTCTAAAATTTGGAGCATGTTGGTTTCTTTTCCATAGAGGACCGATTGATTGAAGCTGCGCTCCGCCTCATCCAAAATGTTTTTTTCAATAAACTGTAGCAACTGTTGGCCATAGAAAGGCTCCTCTCCTGCGAAGAAATACACTGGAGCGAAATTACCTGCTTTCAGGTCTTTTAAAATGCCTTCAAAACTATAGGTTGCCATTAGTCGTTGTGGTACGGTTCATTATTTAGGATGGTCATCGCGCGATAGAGTTGTTCCAAAAATACAACACGAATCAACTGGTGAGATGTGGTCATTTTGCTCATACTTAGCTTCCCATTGGCCAAGGCATACATACCTGAACTAAATCCAAAAGCACCCCCTACAATGAAAACCAATCGTTTGGGGCCTGCATTCATCCATTTCTGAATCTGTTGTGCAAATCCTCGACTGTTGTATTCTTTACCATTCTCATCGAGTAACACCACCCAATCACCGGGCTGTAAATATTTCTTAAAGACAACTTCCTCGGCCTCTTTGAGCGCTTGAGGAGTCAACTTACCGCCACCCTTCACATCGGGCAGTTCAACCTGTTCAAATGCACAATAGTGTCCCAAGCGTTTGGTGAAAATGCCGTTGCCTTCTCGGATGAACGGTTCAGAAGTTTTACCAATAACTGCGAATACAATCTTCATAGGATTGACAAAGATGCTAACTTGCATTGAGAACAATGCCCCTTTCATCATTGAATATGAAGGATACTGAGATTCAATTACCCAATTTCACCTTACTCGACCCGCAAATTGAATTCGCCATGGCCGAGGATATTGGCGATGGCGATCATAGCGCCCTGAGTTGTTTACCTACTGAGGCGCGCGGAGAAGCCCAATTGATTTTCAAAGAAGCGGGGATCATCGCGGGGCTTGCCTTGGCGAAATACATTTTTGAGAAAATCGATCCATCGGCAAACGTGGCGCTCTTGAAGTCCGATGGCGACAGCGTAAAACCAGGGGATATTGGGTTAACCGTTGAAGGAAACGCTATTAAGCTTTTGCAAAGCGAACGACTTGTTTTGAACTACATGCAACGGCTATCTGGAGTCGCAACCAAGACCAACGCAATGGTACGCCGCATCGCACATACAGATTGTCAACTTTTAGATACGCGAAAAACCACACCCGGCTTCCGAACATTGGAAAAATGGGCCGTTAAGCTTGGAGGGGGACAGAATCATCGCATGGGACTCTATGATATGATCATGCTAAAAGACAATCACATAGATTTTGCCGGGGGCATAAAGCCTGCCGTTCAAAAAGTACGAGCGTACTTAGCCTCGGCAAAAAAGAACTTAGCCATAGAAGTAGAAGCACGCAACCTGGACGAGGTCCAAGAAGCATTAGAAAGTGGTGCCGACCGCATTATGCTTGATAACTTTGATATCCCTACCACTAAGATTGCTGTAGCGCTTATTGGCAATCGAGCTGAAATCGAAAGCAGTGGCGGAATTACGGAGACCACCATGGTCGATTACGCTGAATCGGGCGTACACTATATTAGCGTGGGAGCTTTAACCCATCATATCAAGGGTTTGGACATGAGTTTAAAGGCCATTTAATGAAAGTTATATTTCAAAATACCAAGGATTCCCTGCAACGCATACTATCGCGTGTGAAGCCGCCTTTATTCGATGGTCTAAGCTTATGGGATGTATTAAGTTTTTTCATTCGAGGAATCTATGCCGGTGCGATAAGTTCTAGAGCAGGATCCGTAAGTTTCAGTTTCTTCTTGGCGCTGTTCCCAGGCATCATATTCATTTTCACGCTTATTGCCTACTTGCCCCTGGACTATTTCCAAGACGAATTGTTTGAATTGATGGCTACCGTTTTGCCACCAAGTACGCAAGAAATGGCATTCGAAACCATTGAAGATTTACTAACTATCAAGCGCGGCGGTCTTCTTTCGATCACTTTTGTTGCAGCTTTGGTCTTTGCTACCAACGGCACCCTGAGTCTCATTGCAAACCTCGGAATCTCCTATCACAACATTCGAGTTAAGAATTTTTGGTGGCAATACCTAAGTGCTATAATGCTTACCGTGATTTTAACCTTGGTGATTCTTATCGCTATTGTGGCTTTGATCTTTTCCGAAGGTTTTACTGGATGGCTGGCTGATCTCGGGTATTTGACGGAGTACACTGCTGATATTATTGCATGGGCTCGTCTGCTGGTTTTATTGACGGCCACCCTGTTTGGGATATCCATGGTCTACAACTACGGTCCAGTACGTCGTCGTGATTGGCGTTTTATAAGCCCGGGGAGCATATTAGCCACCGTGCTCATCATCTTATCCTCACAAGCATTTGGCTTTTACGTAGAAAACTTCTCAACGTATAACAAGTTGTACGGCTCCATTGGAACGCTTTTAATCATGCTGCTTTGGATCTATGTAAACGCCTTTGGATTGATTATCGGTTTTGAGCTAAATGCAAGTATCTCTGGGGCCCAATTGGAAAAGGGCAACCAACAAAACAATACGCAAGAGTGAGACGAATAATTCTCCTAACGTGCCTAGTAGCGTGGTCCATGCAGGGGCTTGCGCAGAACGAAATCGTTGGCCAATGGTACAATGAGGAAAAATCCTCGATTATCAACGTAACAAAAAACCAAAAGGGCACCTACAGTGGTCGAATTACCTGGTTGGAGGACAACACAAACTCCGATGGCAGCTCACCTCGACGCGACGAATACAATCCTGAGGAGTCACTTCAAAAGCGATTACTCAAGGAGCTAATCATATTGACCGACTTAGAATACAATCGCGAAGACAAGCAATGGCAAAACGGGCTTATTTATGACCCTGAGAATGGAAAGACTTACGAGTGCTATTGTGAAATGAACGAGGACGGTACATTATACTTTAAGGGATATATTCTAGGTATTACTTGGTTGGGACGCAGTACCACTTGGACCCGGGTCGATTAGACTAGAATCTATTTGGATAAAACAAAAAACCCGAGCCTGTGGCTCGGGTTTTTTGTGTAAAGTATATTTCCAAGGGCTACCTCATCAACGAGAAATACTGATACTTGATGTACTCCATCCCCTCAATATCTCGGTACATGATTTGTGCGATATAAACGCCTTCAGAACACTGACGATTTTCAAAAGAACCATCCCAGCCTGTATTTATGTCTTTACTGTGAAATAATATGTTGCCATCGCGGTTGTAAACCTGCATTTCAAAGTAGGTAATGGCATTGGCCTTCACGATGTAAAAATCATTTTTTGTATCCCCATTCGGTGTGAACGCAGTCGGTGCAAACACAGCCGCAACGTCTCTTGGGTCTTTCACGGTATCACACTGAGCGATCTCTACGTAGAATGTGTCGGTGCAGTAATATTTGCAGTAGCCTACTTCAACTACAACAGTATCTTTCGCTCGGAACGACTTTTGGTAGTTCGAGCCATTTTGCGTGTTTCCAGAGGTATTCGTCCAGGTATATGCGAAGTTAAAGGTCATCGAAGGCCCGCTTGCGATGTTCACTGTAGGAGAGTTCGAACCAAAAGGCGCCGTAATTCCTGCCGCACAATCGTACCATCCATCATTTGCGACCAACTCGTTAAAATCAAAATTCACCGCTAGGGTCGGAAAAGAAGTCGGATTCAAATGATTACTCATGTACGTTTGAATATCACCGCTTGAACGTTCCTCCGACCAAATTCTGAACTCATCAATCTCTCCATTAAGGTAGGTTGGGCTACCCGTAGTTGGTGAAATTCCATACCCTAAGCTGATGTCTTCGGTATGTGAGACATCACCCCCAACATTCATGTTTTTGGAATTCTCATAGCCTCCATCCACATATAGGGTTGCTGTTGTAGTTCCTCGGTTCCAGGTGACCGCAATGTGGTGCCAATTGCCATCATCAATCTGAGAAAGAGCACCAAAAACAAAATCAAAATTCCCCGTATTATCGCGTGCCGCGAAGCCTACTGTACCCGATGCATTTTTAAATACGGCCCATCCATGACCAGCGGTGTTGCGATACACTGCTAGATATTCCGTATTAGACATATCATTGGTTAAAACCCAAAACTCAACTGAAAAGCTTGAAGTACCGATGTTGAATGCTGGATCATTTGGGATTTCTATGTACTGTGATGTACCATTGAACGCAACAGAATTGTTCAATGTTGTAGATCGGGTCGCATTGACCTCAACTACTTGATCGGGGCACACCAAGAAATTATCTTGGTCTACCGTAACCGTCATTATTTGCCCAAATAGTGATGGGGCAAAAGCGGTTAAAATGAGTAAAAAGCGGTACTTCATATGATATGCTTATGCTTCAAAAATAAGATTAAAAACCAATACTTGACCTATGACTCCATTTAACCATCGAATTTCCATCCCAAGCCCATGTGGCAGGGACCGTTCGAGAGCAATGGCGTGACCACAAAGCATAGGTATTTGCGCCTGTGGAATCTATGAATAAATAGTCACCTTCTTTCACTACTGACGGTAGCGGGGTACCATGCACGAGGTAATCTCCTGCAAAACAAAGAGGTCCTGCTATGTCCATTGGCTCCTCCTCGCCTTCCACCAGTAGGCCGTCTGCATCCCAAATCGATAATGGAAACGAACGAGGCTTGGTGTAAGCATCGCGCATGAAAAAATCAGCTCCCAAATGGATAAACAATTTATTTGGTGCAAGCACATATTCAATCTGACTGATTGCAAAACCTGCCTCAGCATGCACCCATTGACCAAATTCCGTAAACAAGGTGTAGTTTGAATCTCTAAACACTTCTGCAACGATCTCGCCGTAGGCTTCCATTTTCGTGAAGTTGGTCAATGTCTCTGTTGGAAGGCCACCACCTATATCAAGCACCGTTATTTTCCCGGGGGAAACCTCATTTATGGCATCGGCTATTCGACGCAATTCTTTTAATGCACCTTTCTGGATGTTCAGATCCTTCATCTGGGATCCACTGTGCATATGTAACGCTTGTACAGGCGAATTCAACGCCGCAGCGATGATTGCATCTTTATTATCGACGGGCACACCAAACTTGCTTTCGTTCTTGCTGACATCAAAAAGCTCCGGGGCACCTGTATGCACCTGTGGATTAATGCGAATACCTAAAATCCCTTCAAAATCAGAACCGTAACGGTCCAATTCCTCTAAAGCATTCACATTCACCAACAACCCTTGCAATCCGCTAATTTCACGGATTTCCGAACGGGTTTTAACAGGCGAATCAAATACAATTAACGCAGGGTCACAGCCTGCAGATAAGGCCATTCGCACCTCTTCGATGGAGGCTGCCTCTAACCCAAAACCCCAAGCAACTATGGTTTCAAGCATTTTTGGGTGGGGATTTGTCTTTATAGCAATACTGTGTATAGTTTGCTCGGGAAAGGCAGCGCGCAAGTGGTTTAATCGTTCGCGAAGAACGACTAAGTTGGTCCCAATAACAGCCGTATCCTCCTCCTGAAGTTGCGGAAGAAGTTGATTAAATATGGACTTTATCTCTTCGTTATGAATCAACCGAACATTTTTTCTGCGTAGGTCTCAATGAGCTCTATCAATCTGTAATCGTCTTCTAAATCTACGGCATCTTTCTCCAAGAACGCACGAACGGTAAAGGCACCAATGGCAAGGCGGATAAAACTCTTCGCCCCGTATTGAACGGGTTGGCCAAAGAATACTCGGTCGTATCCTCCTTTAAAACCATCGTGACGATCCGTCGTAATGGCAGCAAAGAGTGATTTAAGCTGGTCATTATCCAGGGCTTTCCCTCCCACCCAAACTTGGAAAGAAATGATTGACATGTTCGTTTTCAACTGATCTGGCATGAGCTTGAAATATGGAGAGGTTTCAAGTCTGCTCATTACTCCCATCGCCCAACGGGTAATGATGTTATCTGTTTGGCGGGTGGACCAGTAGCTGTAGGCTTCCATTTCATCCAAGGCGATTTCCCATCGTAAACGAAGTGCCTTGTTCTCTTTCATTGGTAGGTTCTCACGCATGTTCTCCATAAACCATGGCACATCATAGGCACTAAACAACGTTCCGTATGGCTGGATAACAGCGGCATCCACTTGCTTCAATCGCTCGCTCCATTTTCTAGGAACTAACATCGCTGCACAGAAAGGCGGTGCTTGGAAAAACTTCGATCCCGTTAGCATTACCATGACTCCTTTTGCAAGAAGCTCATGAATGAGTGCATGATCCACGCGGAATTGACATAAATCCACCACCCACATGGTATCGCTATCTGTATCGATCACATCTAAATCGTCCTTGATGCCCGATTTTGAACCAAAAACAAGACTGCCCACGATAGCGGCATCCTTATTTTCCTCTATGATTTTGTTGATTGCTGCGGTGCGATCGAGAATATTCCCGTCTTCATCGCGTGCATCCAAATAGACCACTTCACTGGTATTTTGAGGATCAACAAAAGCGCCTTTTTCTATCGTATCGCCGAATTGGTTGTAATTCGCGTAGAAACGTGTTTCTGAGGCAAATTTGCTCCCTGAACCGAGTTCTTCCGGACAGCTCACAATATTCAATAATCGCTTGCCTGGATTGAGCATCATTTGGAACATGAGCGGATAATACACTAAATCCGAACCCGATGGTCCAAAATAAACGTCGAATGGATCTTTAAACTCGCTCTGAACTAAAGTTCGCAACCTGGCTGCCTGGTTCTCCAATAAATTCTCGTAGTTCAAATCTTCGTACTTGCCCAAAAATGCTTTGGCAACGGAATACGAGCGACGTGTCAGCACATTGGCTGTACAAGAACCTCTTTGAAACAAGGTTTCGTATTCAACAGGATTTAAATGATATTTATTGAGGCCGGTCTCTGGAATCTGATGTACGCGTTCGTCGCATCCTTCAGTCAAAACGTCTAGAATTTGTTTTTTGCCAATATTATTGGCCCTTTCGCTATCCATAAACAATGATTAGTTGAACATCAAAAATACACATCTAATCAAGCATTATCAACGATATAGCTCCTATTATTCCACAAGTTTTCCTAGTTTGGTAGTCTTCAAATGCAGACTATGTCAATTAAGAAATACACCCCCGCTTTACTTACTTGGATATTACCCATTGTTGTTCTACTCGGAATCAATGTTGCCTTCCTAAGTCCCGCATACCTTGATGGCGATATTTTAGACCAAGATGATATTAAACTTGGCTATGCAAAAAGTAAAGAAACGAGGGATTATCGCGCAAAAACAGGGGAAGAAGCCCTTTGGACGAACGCCATGTTTAGCGGGATGCCAACCACACAAATTTCCACTGAATACGGCGGCAATATTTTCGAATATATTTCGGCAAGTGTTCGCAAAATCGGTGGACAAACTTCATCTACCTACATCATTTTCTATTTGATGTTGGCAGCCTTTATAGGGCTACGCGGTATGGGTGTGCATCATTGGCTAAGCGCCATTGGCGGATTCGCATACGGATATAGTGGCTTCTTCATCATCGGATATGCCGCAGGGCACAACGCAAAAGTGAATACCGCTGCATTCATTCCATTGATGATTCTCGCGTTGCTTTTAATTCTAGAGAAGAAGAATTGGCGTGCCTTTATATTGATGTCGCTTTTTGCGGGACTAAGCATCCACAGAAATCACTTTCAAATCACCTACTATGCGGGCCTGTTTATGGGGGTGATATGGCTCGCTTATGCAGTGAAGTACGCGAAGGAAAAAGCCTTGCCTGAATTTGGGAAATACACTGCCCTACTTCTACTCGCCGGTGTACTCGCAATAGGCCCCAACATTGCAAACATCTGGTCAACCAAGGTCTACACCGAGGAAAGCATGCGCGGAGGCAAGAGCGAACTCACCAAGAAAAACCAAAACCAAGGCGAAGGCGGTCTCTCTTTTGATTACGCGATGAGTTGGTCTGCAGGAATGTATGAAACGGTAGCGCTTGTCATTCCGGATGCTGCCGGTGGCGGCATGAAGGTAGACTACAACTTAAAAGGGACAGAAACCTTCGAACAACTGCTTAGCGTGTTTCGTCAACAAGGCATGTCCCCTGCTCAAGCACGTGCTCAAGCCAGTCAATACATGGGTGCGGCATTCATGAAATGGACCGGAGAAAGCATGGGCAACGGTGCTTATTATGTAGGTGCCAGTATATTTTTCCTCTTCTGCTTGGCCTTTTTCACGGTAGGCGGTACCATTCGTCAATGGGTCATTGCCAGCATAGTTATATTTTCATTCATGGGGTGGGGCTCAAACCTAGCATGGTTTAACAAACTATTGTTCGACTATTTACCGCTCTACAATAAATTCCGTGTGCCTTCTATGGCCATGGTGGTGCTGTTTTTCTTAGTTCCCTTCTATGGAATTATTGGTGCCGATCAATGGTTCAAAATGAATAAAACGGACCGATTCAATGCGCTATGGCGCGGGGCATCACTGTTTGGAGGATTCATTGTACTCTTTGGCTTCCTAGCTCCTTATATGATGGATTTAGAAACAGCAAGGGATGCACAATTTGCACAGCAAGGGTTCTCTATCGACCAACTAGTCAGCGATCGTAGAGGCCTCATCACGAGCTCAGCGATGCGCTCCTTGATGATGGGACTCGCTATAGGTATCGCCCTTTATTTATGGCATATCGAAAAACTTAAACATACAGCTGCGTTAGCGATCGTATCTGTTGTCGCCTTGGTAGATCTCTGGAGTTTTAATAGGGACCAATTGGAAACAGACGATTTCCTTTCCAAGCGTCAATGGGAAATGCAATACGCGCCAAATGCTGCCAACCAGACCATTCTGCAGGACACGGATCCTCATTTCAGAGTTTGGAACGCAACAGCCGGACTAACCAACGACAGCTACACCTCCTACCACCATAAAAGCATTGGCGGGTACCATGGCGCAAAACTGCAACGCTATCAAGACTTGATTGACAATCAACTGAACAAGCAAAACATGGCTTGCTTCAATATGCTCAATGCAAAATGGGTGATTACTCAAGGACAAAACGGACAGCCTGAAGCCCAAAGGAACTTCCAAGCTTGTGGGAATGCATGGTCAGTCAACAACGTCCAATACGCATCTGATGCCGATGCGGAAATGGCAGCATTGAGTAACTTCGATCCGAAGCAAACCGCTATCCTTCCTCAGGCCTATTCAGCTGAACTGGGCGGTAAAACCAACTACGCACCGGCGAAAGTGAAGCTGACCACCTATGACCCAAAATTCTTAGAGTATAGTTTTGAAGGTGGTGATGCGTTTGTAGTGTTCTCTGAAATCTATTACGAGGGAGCTGGAAACGATTGGCAAGCCTACATTGACGGAGAAGCAGTAGATCACCTTCGCGTAAATTACTTACTTAGAGGCCTGCCCGTTCCAAGTGGAAAGCACACGATTGTATTTGAATATGCACCAAAGTCCTACTATGTAGGCCGCAAGATCAATTTTGCAGGCTCTGCAGTACTTCTTTTACTGTTGGGATGGATGGGTTGGAAACAACGCTCTTCTTCTGCAGATCAAACCGAAGCGTAAAGCCTTTTTTCATTCAATTTAACGACCAAGCCGCCCTCCGGGCGGCTTGGTCGTTAAAGACCTAAAATTTCTTTTCGGAGTCGCTCGGCTTGAACATCACGCGCATATTGGCGCACTTGATCAGCATTGGTCTTCGGCGCACCACTATTGAACATGGAGCGTACGAAATTGGCGATTTCCTCGGTGTCCCTGTAATCAAAGACTTGTCCAGCATCCGCATCTTTTATAATACGTGCTGCATCTCCTTGCGTAGGCCCCAATCCAAGAATCGGATTACCGGCACCTAAATAATCGAATAGTTTTCCGGGAACGTGACCGGTAGCACTTTCAACATTCGGGAGCAGGAACAGCATCAAATGGCACTCCATCAGCATGCTGTTCAGTTCTGATTTCGGCACGTACTCCTCAAAAGTCACATCAATGTGCGGAAGGCTCGATTCTAAAGTTGCCTTGCTCTGTGCATCCCAAGAACCAATTATGCGAATGTGCATATCAAATTCCAGGGTGTTTAATGCACCTATCAACTCACCTACTGGATATTGCGCGGCGAGTGTGCCCGCGTACAAAAGGGTGAACTTCTGTGGACGCGATGCATGGATTTTGGCAAAGTCCTCAGGATCAAAACCATTGGTTAAAGTGTGTACGCTGCCCTTTGGCAACTCCCCTTTTTTCTCATATAGGGAACTCCAGCTGGGGCTTACGCTGATAAGGGAATCGCAGCTCGAGAAGACCTTCCGCTCTAATCGACTTTCGTACCACCGCGTTATAGCCGTGGGATAGAATTTTCGGTAGTAGTATATATCCGTCCACGGATCACGGAAATCCGCGATCCAACGAATGCCAAAATCTTTTTGAAGGCGCAGTCCAATAAGCTGGGTGCTGTGAGGCGGCGAAGTGGTTATCCAATGACGCACATCATGCGAAGCGATGATGGAGGCCGCAGCCTTGTATGCATGTGAATTCCAGCCTTTTCGCGCATCTGGAACAAAGAAATTTCCACGTACAAATCGGGCGAGTTTTTGCATAAAACTCACCTTTGCATCTTCACCCGAGAAACCGCTAAACGGTACGCTTTTCTTGCCGGTGACTTTTTTATAGGCACCAAATTTCTCAGATGTAGCTGTTCGATGAACTTGAATGCCCTCAGGAACATCATCTTGAAGCCCTTCATCGCGGAGTGGGTATGTCGCCTTTTGGGCATCCACAGTTACCACGTGAATCTCTAACCCTTGCTGCGCGAGGTATTTACTCAATTTGAGCCAACGCTGCACGCCAGGCCCACCTGCTGGCGGCCAATAATAGGTTATGATTCCGAGTTTATTCACTGCTCCTCATCTTTAACTTCCTCATAATCCACATATTCACCTACATTCTTATTCACTGAACTTTTTTGGGATTTTGAAGCACGCGACTGCTCGTTACGCGAAGGTTTACGCTTACCGAAAATGCCGTCTAATCCTTTAAAAATGAAATAGGCAACGATGGTTAGAAAGATGAAACGAAACATGAACGCAAAAATTTTTGTCAAGATAAAAAAGAATCCCGGCGCCTAGGGCGCCGGGATTTCATATTAACGAACCGTTTTCTTAGCGACTTAGGTAGAGACTACGCTCGCTGTACAATTTTCTAAAGGTAGGATCCTTCAGGTCTTTGATAAAGTGAATGGCTTCGCCCGTTGACTTCATTTCAGGCCCCAATGCCTTGTTCACATTCGGGAACTTACTGAAGCTAAAGACTGGTATTTTCACCGCATAGCCCTCTAACTCTGGTTTGAAGTCAAAGTCAGTTACTTTCTTAGTACCCAGCATCACCTTAGTTGCGTAGTTCACATATGGTTCACCGTATGCCTTACAAATGAATGGCACGGTGCGTGAAGCACGAGGATTCGCTTCAATGATATATACTATATCGTCCTTGATTGCGAACTGAATATTAATTAACCCTTTGGTCTCAAGTGCTTTTGCAATATTCACCGTGTGCTCCTCAATCTGCTGCATCACGAGCGGACCTAAGTTGAACGGAGGCAACACCGCAGAGCTATCACCACTATGGATACCACACGGTTCTATGTGCTCCATAATCCCGATGATATAGGCATTTTCGCCATCACAAATGGCATCTGCTTCGGCCTCAATAGCACCGTCGAGGTAATGGTCAAGCAATACACGATTTCCCTCAAACTCTTTGAAGAGGTTTACAACGTGACGCTCAAGCTCAGTTTTGTTGATGACAATTTTCATCCCCTGACCACCGAGTACATAAGATGGGCGCACAAGAATTGGGAAGCCCAACTCATCTGCGATATCCAAAGCCTCATCCGCGTTTGTAGCGACATCGAATTGAGGGTAAGGAATGTTTATCTGTTTCAGCAGATTCGAGAATCGGCCGCGGTCTTCTGCCAAATCAAGTGCTTCATAGGAAGTACCGATTACTTCGATGCCATAGCGACTTAACTTTTCAGCAAGCTTGAGCGCTGTTTGACCTCCCAATTGGACAATGACACCACGTGGCTTTTCATGCAGAATAATGTCGTAAATGTGCTCCCAGAATACAGGCTCAAAGTACAGCTTATCGGCAGTATCAAAATCCGTACTTACCGTCTCCGGGTTACAGTTAATCATAATGGTCTCATAGCCTTCCTCACGAGCGCTCAAGACACCGTGAACACAGCTGTAATCAAATTCAATTCCTTGACCAATTCGGTTCGGACCTGAACCAAGAACGATTATCTTTTCTCGATCTGTAACTACGCTTTCGTTTTCAATGATTTCAACGCCATCGGCACTTACCATTGGATTCTCAAACGTCGAGTAGTAATATGGCGTTTGCGCTGGGAATTCCGCAGCACAAGTATCTACCAATTTCCAAACTCGATTGATGTTAAAGTCGGTGCGCTTCGTGTGGACTTCACTTTCTAGCGCATTAATCATATGAGCGATTTGACGATCGGCGAAACCTTTCATCTTAGCCTCAAGCAAGAGCTCTTTAGGCAATGACTGGAGTGTATGTGCTTCGATTTCCAATTGGACACGTGCTAAATCCTCGATCTGTTTGAGGAACCACATATCAATCTTGGTAATCTCATAAATGGTACGCAACGGTATGCCCATTTGAATGGCATCGTAGATGACGAATAGACGATCAGATGAAGCATATTCCAACTTGTGTAAGATGGTGTCCTGGTCTGTCAATCCTTTGCCATCAGCACCCAAGCCGTTTCGTTTAATTTCCAATGACTGTGCTGCTTTGTGCAACGCTTCTTGGAAGCTACGCCCAATTCCCATTACCTCACCAACGGCTTTCATTTGAATGCCGAGTCGAGTATCCGCACCTTCAAACTTCTCAAAATTCCATCGTGGAATTTTCACAATCACATAATCCAACGTTGGCTCGAAATACGCGGTAGTTGTCTTTGTGATTTGATTGTTCAATTCATCTAACGTGTAACCAATGGCCATTTTCGCGGCAACCTTCGCAATAGGGTAACCTGTTGCTTTTGATGCCAATGCAGAAGAACGGCTTACACGAGGATTAATTTCAATAGCAACTATATCTTCTTTTTCATCCGGACTTACCGCGAATTGCACGTTACAACCTCCCGCAAAAGTTCCGATACTACGCATCATTTTGATGGCCATATCGCGCATTCGCTGGTACGTGGTATCGCTCAAAGTCATCGCAGGAGCTACAGTAATTGAATCTCCGGTGTGAATCCCCATTGGATCCATGTTCTCAATCGAACAGATGATTATGATATTATCATTGTTATCACGAAGCAACTCAAGCTCATACTCCTTCCATCCAAGTAGTGCTTTATCAATCATGACCTCATGAATAGGGCTGATTTCTAGGCCACGGCTCAATGCTTCATCAAATTCTTCAGGTGTGTGCACGAAGGTTGCCCCAGCACCACCTAATGTAAAGGAAGCTCTCACACATAACGGGAATCCGAATTCTTGCGCGGTTTCCTTTCCTCTTAAAAATGACTTTGCGATGCGAGATGGCGCCATTGGAATATCAATTTCTTCCATGAGCTTTCGGAACTCATCTCTATCCTCGGTGATATTAATTGCCGCGATATCAACGCCAATGATTCGCACATTGTGGTCTTCCCAAATGCCTTGCTTATCCGCATCAATACACAAATTCAACGCAGTTTGCCCTCCCATTGTTGGAAGTACTGCGTCGATATCCGGGTGTAGTTTCAGGATCTCTTCAATGTTTTCTACGGTCAATGCTTTGAGGTAGATGTTATCTGCAATAACCTCATCCGTCATAATGGTTGCCGGATTCGAATTAATAAGTGTAACGATGATACCTTCTTCGCGAAGACTTCTTGATGCTTGGGATCCAGAATAGTCAAACTCACAGGCTTGACCGATGACGATAGGACCAGATCCAATAATGAGGACGTGTTTGATGGAAGTGTCTTTCGGCATGTGCTTTTAAGATTTGTACAAATTTAGGGGCGGATTAGGCCAAAAAAAAGGTGTTGCTTTCGGCAACACCTATATCTTATCAAAAGGTTTTAAACATTACCCTTTGTAATTTCCTTTATCACTAACTGTCAAGCTCTTGCGGCCTTTCGCGCGACGAGAAGCCAAGACCTTACGGCCATCTACTGACTCCATTCTAGAACGGAATCCGTGCTTGTTCTTGCGTTTTCTATTGCTGGGCTGGAATGTGCGTTTCATAACAATAAATTTTACCCGTTCGTCTTCGGGGGTGCAAATATAGAAAGTAGTTTTTATTAAACAATCTAGTCAATGCCAATTTTTGAAAAAAGTTTCATTCTCAACTTTTCTTTCGGCACTTCAAAGCATTTAACTTCGCTAAGATAAACCTATACATGCTCCCATGAACCCACAAGACTTTTGGAACCAGCGATACAACGAAGATGATTATGCTTATGGTGTGGCGCCAAATGCATTTATTGCAGACCAACTGACAGGGCTTCCGAAGGGTAGCATTTTATTCCCTGCCGAGGGAGAAGGACGAAATGCCGTCTTTGCAGCCAATTTGGGTTGGAACAGTTTCGCATTCGATCAGAGTTCTTCGGGTAAAGTAAAAGCGTTGGCCTTAGCAGAAAACCTCAACGTTTCTATCGACTATGAGGTTTGCAATGCCTTAGATTACCAAGCACCACATCCAATGGATGCTGTTGCCTTCTGTTACTTTCACACGCCAGAATCGGTTCTTGATAGTATTTATCATCATCTATTCGACATGCTCCGAAAAGGAGGCGTCCTCTTGATTGAAGGCTTCTCCGAAAAAAATCTCGGCCTGGGCAGCGGGGGCCCTCAAGACTTGAGCATGCTTTTTACCGAAACCAAGATCTCAAAGCTGCTAAAAGGGTTCTCGAAAATTGAGGTTTGGGAAGAACACATTGTCTTGAATGAAGGCAAATATCATCAAGGCGAAGCTTGGGTGGTTCGGGCAATCGCAGAAAAATAACCGTATCCCGTTTATTTCCACTACCTTTGCGCCTGAAAATACGGGCGTCCATCTTTCCAACGGTAGGGAACTTAAAACTGGGAAGCGCTGACGTCCAATGGCGCACCTAGCGGATCTAGGTAATTTAACCAGGCATTTAAGGCCTACTTTATGGAAACTTTTAAAGACAGCGGTCTTCACCCCCAAATTATTAAGGGTGTAGAAGCACTTGGGTTTAATGAACCCACCCCTATTCAAAAAATGAGCATCGAACATTTGCTCGGAGAAAACACAGATCTTATTGCATTCGCTCAGACCGGTACAGGAAAGACGGCTGCATTCTCCTTGCCAATTCTTCACCAACTTGAAGAAGATGTTCCTCACGTTCAGGCAATTATTCTAGCGCCAACTCGCGAATTGTGTCTTCAAATCTCGAAAGACATTGAAGACTACTCTAAATTCATGCCTGTTAAAGTTTGTGCTGTTTATGGCGGTGCACCCATCACAAAGCAAATCAAAGAACTCCAAGGCAAACCTCAGATTGTAGTCGGAACGCCTGGGCGTACATTGGACCTTATCGACCGTAAAAAACTACGCATTGATGATGTTCAATTCTTGGTACTTGACGAAGCAGATGAGATGTTGAGCATGGGCTTCCAAGATGAATTGGATGCCATTCTAGCAAATACCCCTGAGCACAAACAAACACTTTGTTTTAGCGCGACCATGCCCGATGGCATGAAGAAGTTGACCAATAAGTATTTGAATGACCCAAAAGAGATTTCTGCCGGTAAGCGCAACATCAGCGCTAGCAACGTAAGTCATGAACTCTACACCGTCAGCGCAAAACACACCTACGAAGCAATGCGTCGCATCATGGATTTCAATCCAAATATGTACGGGATTGTTTTCTGTCGTACGCGCCGCGAAACACAAAGTATTGCGGAACAACTCATAAATGACGGATACCGCGCTGAAGCATTGCACGGAGATTTAAGCCAGGCGCAACGCGACGAGGTAATGAATAGGTTTAGAAAGAAAAACCTCAATGTTATGGTTGCTACGGATGTAGCGGCGCGTGGTATTGATGTCACTGAACTTACTCACGTAATCAACGTAAATATTCCCGATGATCCAGAGGTATATGTACACCGTTCAGGTCGTACAGGCCGCGCAGGTTCTTCAGGTATTTCTATTGTCATCACACATGGTCGCAACATGCGTAAGGTGAAGACCTTGGAAAGAATCATTGGCAAAGAATTCGAGTCAAAATTGGTCCCAAGTGGTGAATCTATCTGTCAAGTAAAAATTGGCCAGGCTATTGATGAGCTCGTAGACTTTGAATACGGAAATGAATTGGACCCACAAATTCTCGAACAAGCCATGGACAAGCTTGCTCATTTGAGCAAGGCCGATCTAATCGAACGTTTCCTAGGTCATGAGACGTCGTTGATCCTCAGCCGTTACCGCGGTGCCCGAGATATTAACGAACAACCTAAAAAGTTCAAGGAGAGCAGCCCGCGCAGAGAAAGTGGAGGTGGCAGCGAAGCTGGATTTAAGACTGTTGTCGTAGACCTAGGTTATCGTCAAAATGTCAACCCTTCAAGATTGATGGGATTGATCAATGACTCAATGGAAGGAAAGAAAATCCGCGTCGGAAAAATCGACATGGACAAAACCTTTACACGAATTGATATCGAAGAGCGATACGCTGTAGATGTTGCTATTAACCTCAATGGAGCAAAAACAGGTTCGTACGTCGTAAATGCATACTTCGAAGAAGGAAGTGGATCATCCGCACCTTCTTTCGATCGTCCAAGACGCTCAAATTCGGGAGTACCGGCACGCGGAAAACGTGAGCGCATGGGCGACCGAAGAGATTCAAACCAAGGTGGACGCGGTAGACGCGAAGATCGTGGTTCTTCTTTTGAACGTAAAGACAATAACGGTCGTTTTGAACGCACCAATCGATTTGAACGAAATGATCGAACTGAACGTTCCGATCGAGGTGAACGCCCAGAACGCAGCGAAGGCGGGTTTAGAGCAAGAACTTCTGATAGTAAGCCACGTTTTGAGCGCGGAGGAGATTCCGGCTTCCGCAGAGGCGGTGACTTTAAAGGACCAAAAAGATCGGGAGGATCCGATTCACGCGGCCACAGAGGGTCATCGGCAAAACCAGGCCCAAAAAGAAACAAGAGGTATTAAACTTTCCTTAATTTGGCAGTAAAAGAGACTATTTGAATGAAAACAGTTTGGATTACTGGCAGTAGTAGTGGTATCGGAAAAGCCCTTGCGCATGAATTCAATGCGCAGGGCTTTTTCACTATTCTAAGTGCACGACGAACAAACGTTTTAGTGGAAGTGCAATCACAACTTCCATTCCCGGAAAATAGCGCAATACTCACCCTCGATTTAAACGAGTTTAAAAAAGCCTCAACGTGGTGCAATGAGGCACTTCGTTCTACCGGAAACATTGATATACTCATCAATAATGGCGGAATGGGCCATTTAGGATCTGTCACGGAGATGGAATTAAATGTAGAAGAACAAGTAATGAACACCAACCTTTGGGGCTCGGTGGCGTTAACAAAAGCTGTTCTTCCACACATGATTGAGCGCGGATCAGGTCAAATATGGACTGTCGCCAGTATTCTTGGATTTTTTGGCAGCCCAAAATTGGCAGCCTATGCCGCGAGTAAATTTGCCGTTGTAGGGTATTTTGAATCATTGCAATTTGAAATGCGTAAAACCCCTATTCATATTGGAATCCTGAGCCCAGGCTTTATTAACACCAATGTTACGCTCAGTAGCTTGGGACCCAACGGGGAGCCAATCGGAAAAAATAGCGTTGCGCAAGAAAAAGGAATGTCTCCGAAAACCTTGGCGAAAAAATTCTTTCGACATACCCAAAAGACCGCTCCCAAAAATCATGTAATTATTGGTGGGTATGAGAAGTTCGCTGTACATTTCAAACGCTTATTGCCATTGCTCTTTTTTAAGATTTATGGAAAACTGACAGATATCACAAGAAGCAGAAAGCAGTAGCCACTATATTTGAGTATCAAATCACAAGAAATGGTCGACGGAATCATAAACCCTAAATATCTAGATGCAGCTTTCGCGGCAGCGCTTAAGGCTCAATACGAGAGCGCGAACCCCTGTAAACATTTGGTTCTAGAAAATTTCTTTGCCGAGGAAATCGCATTGGACTTGTTCAATCACTTCCCTTCTATCGAACAGCTCAATGTGAAGCGCAAAAGTTTGAACGAAGACAAGAGTGAAGATTATCACTTTGAGCGCTGGCACCCTTCTTTTTCAAAAGTTCGCTCGGCAGTAGCTTCAAAAGAGTGGAGCGATCAGCTTGAGCGCATAACTGGCATTGACGGCCTACATACTACCACGGATGCTCTTGGATCAGGTGTACATCAGGGCAAGAACGGATCCTATGTAGATGTGCACATCGACGTTAACATGAATGCCAAATTGGGCTTATGGCGTCGACTAAACCTGCTGGTTTATCTGAATAAAAATTGGCAACCAGAATATGGTGGTGACTTGGAGTTATGGAACAAGGAAATGACCCAATTGGTCACCAAAGTCCCCCCTACCTTCAATACCGCTGTTATTTTTTACACGGATGACAATAGTCCTCACGGCTATGGGAAGATTAACATCCCAGAAGGAGAATCTCGCAAGAGTTTCTACACGTATTTCTACACGAAGCCTGAAGAAGGTGTGAGTTATCGAGATTCTAAATTCGTTTCTCGCCCCGACGACGGAGCCGCTAGAAAAATTGCAACGGGCATAAAAGAGACCTTAAAAATAAACGGAAAGCGTCTTCTTAAAACACTCGGAATCAAGGATCTCGATTTCCAAGACAAGAACTAAAAAAACGCCTTCGGGCGTTTTTTTATTATCCTACATGAACGCTGCCCTTTGGATACTTAAACGTATTGGCCTCGACTTTACGATCACTCAACGCAAAGGCCAATGTCAATGTACCCACACGACCAATTAACATCGAGAGCATCAACACTATTTTTCCTCCCAAGGAAATTGACGGAGTGATACCCGTACTCAATCCAACAGTACAAAATGCGCTCACCTGCTCGAATGCTAAATCCAAGAGGGCCATTTCCGGTTCGAAAATGGTAAGCAAAAAGATTCCAAGAAGAATACTTACCGCTGAAAACAAGAAAATTGCAAACGCTTTGTTCATCAATTCCCATGGAATTTGAGTCTTATAAAGATTGACGTGCTTCTTTCCTTGAATGGTCGCTGTAGCACTCAAGAACACCAACGCGAAGGTGCTGGTTTTAATACCGCCAGCCGTAGAGCCTGACCCTCCTCCAATGAACATCAAGAAGATAAAGAATAATAACGTTGGAGTGGCCATAGCGCCGAAGTTCACGGTGTTAAAACCCGCTGTACGTGCGGTAATGCTTTGAAAAATACTGTGACTTATTTGAGTGCCCAAAGGACCTTCCCCAAACTCCAATACAAAGACCATCATAGACCCTACTGCGATCAATACCCCGGATACAATTAGACCGAGTTTGGTCCCCACCCGAAGACCACGCCATGATCTACTGAGCGTTTGCTTTCGCCATGGCTGCTTTAAAATATCTGATATCGTTCCGAATCCAATACCTCCAAGAATGATGAGTATCGCAATGATGGCATGTACGGTATATTGCTGCCCCACCCCTTCTGTTGCCAAGCTGTTGGTGAACAGGGAGAATCCGGCATTGTTGAAGGCGGAGATGCTATGAAAGACACTATAGAAAATGTTCTCACCTAGGCTATCATAGTTCGATTTCCAGACGACCCCAAGAAGCAGGGCACCGACGAGTTCAATGAATAGCGTTAACCTGAAAATGGCACCGATCAATGATCTGCTTCGTTTCAAATCTTCACCCAAGTTCTCGCTCATAAAGTTTGCTTGACGCATTCCAAATCCCCCACGTAAAATGGCAAAAAGAGCGGCAAATGAAATAATGTTTAACCCACCCAATTGCATGAGAATCATCACGACAAATTGACCCTTTGAACTCAATACTTCACTGATGTCAATAAGGCTTAAACCGGTCACACAGCTTGCCGAAATACTCGTAAACAAAGCAGTTGTCAAATCTAAACCTGGTAAATTCTTCACGGTCATCTCTGGCAACATGAGAAGACCAGTCCCCATGATAATCAAGACTATAAAGCTTAGAATAAGCAATGTTGGGGGACTGAGTTTACTGTTTGGTAGATAGTCACCAACCTTCCCGAATTCCAATCCAACGATCACCAAGAAATAGGCCTGAAGGAAAATTAAAAAACTTTCTTGTAGTCCGGGAATGCGAAGCACACGGCCCAATTGGTTCAATATCTCGAATCCAAACGCATTAATACTAATAATGTCAATGATTAGGAATAGCATTAAGAAGCCTTCCCATTTGCGGTCCTTCAAAAACTGTAAGGGATTGAAATTGTAAAACAACTCCAAGAAATACTTGAGCAAATAGTAGGCGATAGAGCCGCGTACGACATAGCCTACAATTATTTTTTTACCCGCATCGAGGTCATAGCCGTGATAAAACACCAAGACCATCAAGGTGAACGTGGCCACAAACAAACTGCCCGTAGCTAGCGAAGACATTACCCAATCCCTACTGTCATAAATACGGATATTTATGAATTCGCGAATTGCGTTTATGCGTTGTTGTAGGCTCACAATTGCTCTTTAACGTTTAACGAATGTAGGCCGAATCTCTGAGAATCAGTCAATCAACGGTAGTCCTTGTAGGACTTTTCTTCAACAAGGGTTGAGCCCGTAAGCGCGTTGATCGACTTCTTTATTGAAGCGCGTTGGTCATTTGTAAAATAGACCTCGCGTGCCAAAGCAATGAAGTCTTCTCCAAAATCCTTTGCGCGCTCCAACTCACGAAGCGCATCTTCCACCTCCCAAAGTTTAGTGTTCGTCTCTGTTAGCGCTGAAATACATTCCTGTAATCCCTCTGGATTGGAACATTGGTCGGTAATCTGCAAAACAGCGGGACTCAACGTATCCAACTCACGTTTAACATTCTCTAAAGCATTACGATCTGAAAGCTTTTCAGCCTTAATTAACAAGATGGTATGCTTGTCAAGAATTTCTCCGTTGGATACTTCTATTTTCATTGCTTAATCTTCCAGTTTTTCGATGGCAGATTTTACTCTACGGACCGCTTCTTCCAATTCTCCTTCTGAGGCAGCATAAGAGAATCGGATGTAGCCTGGCAAACCGAACGCATCACCCGGCACCGTGCTTACTAAACCTTCCTCTAATAGGTACATGCTCAAATCTAATGAAGTCTCGATCACCTTGCCGTTGAACTTCTTACCAAGTATTTGTGCGACGCGGGGGAACACATAAAAAGCTCCAGGTGGGGTTTCAAGTTCAAAACCTGGGATTTCATTCATCCAGTTGACCATTTTTTCTCGTCGCGTGGCAAAAGTATCCACCATGTATTGTACGGTTGCTGGATTTGCTTCTACTGCGGCTTTACACGCGCGCTGCGCAATCGAACATGTGCCCGACGTAAAGTTGCTTTGGAATTTCGTGCATGCTTTGGCAATCCATTCCGGAGCACCAATATATCCAATTCGCCATCCCGTCATTGCGAAACCTTTAGACAAACCATTTACAGTGATGGTTTGGTCATATACCTCGGGAAAACTCGCGATACTCACATGCTTTACTTCACCATAATTCAACAACTCGTAGATTTCATCAGAGATGATGTACAAGTTCGGATGCTTGGCGACAACGGCTGCGATAGCTGCTAAATCTGCTTCGCTATAGATGGCTCCACATGGGTTATTCGGGGACGAGAAAATCAACACCTTAGATTTTGGTGTAATGGCAGCCTCTAACTCAGCTGCAGTGATTTTAAAGCCGCTCT